>Ga0316221_1001182_pt1 | contig 28579 bp, 21 predicted proteins | sample TBH18007metaG_FD_206003 | JGI IMG/M metagenome (GOLD analysis project Ga0316221, IMG submission 206003) | Freshwater microbial communities from Trout Bog Lake, Wisconsin, USA - TBH18007 | ecosystem: Environmental > Aquatic > Freshwater > Lake > Hypolimnion/Profundal zone | place: USA: Wisconsin... | reverse complement strand
AAACGGACCTAGTAGTCAGTCTAGTTGAAATGTTCGGATAGAAATCGATGGATTTTTTCGTGTGGCAAGGAGTGAGGAGGCCGCTTAGCTGGCTAAGCAACGACGAACGACGCCGCCAGACGGAAAAAGACGCGATTTATACCGAACATTTCAACTGGACTGACTACTAGACCTACTGTGTCATGAACGGCGACCCCGTAGGCTGGGATGGAATCCCAGCATCAACGGTTGAAATGCTGGGATTGGGAGGAAAGCGCTGGCAGGCGCATTCCGTTACGCAGGCGAGGTGCATGCACCTCGAAACCCCTGCTTCACTCCCAGCCTACGATTGCATCCCAGCCTGCGTCATACCCAAAGATTTCGAATAGACTGACTAGTAGTCAGTCATTTTTAATTCCCTGATCAGTTAAACGCGTAAGCATCCATGGCCAGCACCCCATGTTCAACACTGGAATGCAGCAATTGCGCCTTCGCTCCTTCACCGGCAGCCCCCATCGCCACAAACAGTGGCAATAAATGTTCCTCACTGGGATGATTTTTTTGCGCCGACGGTGCGCGGTTGCGGTAGTCGAGCAGGGCTTCTTTGTCATTCGACTCAAGGCGCTCCCGCATCCAGCCAGCAAATTCGCTGACCCATACCGGTACTGGCGCGTCGATTGCCTGGCCCCGGAACTCATACAGATTATGCGTCATCGATCCTGAACCGATCACGAGAATGCCTTCCTGACGCAATTGCGACAGGGCCCGGCCCAATTTTTCATGCGCTGCCGGATCTGCACCGCGTATCAGCGAGATCTGCAACACGGGCAGATCGGCATCCGGGTACATGATGGAAAGCGGCACCCAGGCGCCATGATCAAGTCCACGTCGTGCGCTGCGCCCAATCGGAATGCCAGCTGCTTCAATTAACGATGCGGCGTGCTCGGCCACTTGCGGTGACCCGGCGGGTTCATACCGAATGTCATACAGTGCCGACGGAAAGCCGCCAAAATCATAGATCGTTTCCGGTTGTTCAGCCAGCGACACCATGGCACCGCCCGCCGTTTCCCAGTGCGCGGAGACCACCACAATCGCTTTTGGACGCGGCAGGCTTTGCCCCAGACTTTCGATAAAGCGCCGTGCCGGGCTATCGCTGAGCGCCATCATGGGTGAACCGTGTGAAATGAAGAGAGTTGGTAACAGAGTCATAGGACACCTCTTATAAAGAAGGGTCCATCGTATCGAGGTTTTAATGGTTGATAAAGACCCGTATTGTGGCTAGACTGTTTCCATCTGATTGACAATGGTGAACTATGGATCTGTTTTCGTCTATGCGTATGTATATTGCCGTGGTCGACGGCGGCAGCTTTGCCGCAGCGGCTGACCGGCTCGATATTTCCCGGGCCATGGTATCGAAGCAGATTCAAAAGCTGGAGACGCATCTGGGTACGCGCCTGATGAACCGGACCACGCGCCGCCTGAGCCTGACGGAAACCGGGCGCGGGTTTTATGAACGCAGCGTCCAGATCATGAGCGATGTCGATGAAGCCGAACAGGTCGCCGGCCAGCTCACCAGCAAACCGCAAGGCGTGCTCCGGGTGACGATCCCGCTGTCGTATGGTCAACACCGTCTGGGGGCCATCATGGGAGAATACTCTCAGGCCTATCCACAGGTGCAGCTGGATATTTCTCTGAGCGACCGCAAGGTTGACCTGATCGAGGATGGCTTCGATCTCGCCGTGCGCATCGGCACGATGGCGCAGTCCGACCTCATCGCCCGCAAAATTGGCAGTGTGCGCAGCATCGTCTGCGCGTCGCCTGCCTATCTGGCCCGGCGCGGCACGCCGACAACACCGGCAGAGCTCAGCGCCCATGCCTGCCTTGGCTACACGCTGACCGGCAGCGGCGCGGATTGGCGTATTGAGGGTCCGGACGGCCTGGTGACCATACCGATTTCCGGCCCGATCAAGGCAGACAACGGTGACATCATCCGACAGGCCGCGCTGTGCGGTGCGGGCATTGTGTTCCAGCCACACTTCATCGTGGACGATGACATCGCCTCCGGTAAACTGGTACGCATATTGCCGCAATGGCAGTCGGAAGACCTTGGTGTGTATGCGGTCTATCCAAGCCGCAAACATGTGTCAGCAAAGGTGCGCACGTTCGCCGATTTTTTGGCGCGTGCGTTGCAGGTATAACAGGCCAGGTTTTCCTGCTACCATGACAGCAGTGTCGGCGAGGCGAGCGACACCACCACTGAATTGCATTCAGGTTATCAATAACCGGAGATCACAATGAATCAATACCACATTGCCGTCATAACAGGCAGCCTGCGCAAAGACTCATTTAACCTGAAGTTGGCAACCGCCATTGCGAAGTTGGCACCGGCTGAATTCAACTTCAGGCACATCGAAATTGGCGACTTGCCGCTTTACAATCAGGATGACGATGCCAATCCGACCGAGGCCGTAAAAAGACTGAAAGCGGAAATCGGTGCTGCTCAAGGAGTGTTATTTGTTACACCAGAATATAACCGGTCCATTCCAGGCGTCCTCAAAAATGCCATCGATCTGGCTTCGCGACCCTATGGACAAAGTGCCTGGGCCGGCAAACCTGCTGGCGTATTGGGGGTGTCGATCGGTGCCATTGGCAGCGCATTGGCCCAACAACATTTACGCAATATCCTCGCGTATCTGGATATGCCGACTCTGGCTCAGCCAGAAGCGTTCATTCACGCCAAGGAAGGCCTGTTCGATGCGGACGGCAGTATTGGTCCCGGCAGCAAACAGTTTTTGCAAAACTGGATGAACAAGTATGTTGACTGGGTAAAAAAGCACGCTGCATGATTTTGCATGGTGACCTGGCCCGCATGAAGTCGCAATCGAAACACTGAAGGAAAACATGATGCGCCAAATTATTGTTGTGATCTGCTCAGTGATGGGTTGGCCATCATGATTGATCGGTCCGCCGGCGAAAGTCCATTCAGCAGTGTCGACGCGCCGTGTATCGCACTGGAAATCCGCTCCGGTTATGCCACCGCCCGAGCTGACGTTCCAGACGGATTGCCACTGTGCGTCATTCATATCGATATGGCACAGACTACCGTTGCCACGGGAACCGGCCCCGTACCTGCTGGCGTAATAATTCTTGAAATCGGGTCACAGAAAACGTCGTCAGAATATTTTAAGCACGACCCGCCGACAGCCGGAGAATTGGAAAATGCGATCATGCTTGTGGAAGATGAAGTCACACGTGCACGGTCGCTGACTGCCGGCCATCCGATGCTTTTCACATTTGATACGGCCATTCTGGATATCGCGCGTATCTCGGGAGCCAGCAGCAGCGGGAATTTGAACGTGCCACTTGACGCGATCGAAAGAACCTTTGATCGTTTTGCTCGCGTGACAATGGGCAGCACGCCTGCGCATCAGGGAATACCGGCAGGCCCGGAATTTGCCGCAACGCTTCTGATCGTGCGCGAATTTATGCATCATTTGCAATTTGATTCAATTACCATCAAAACTCAGGCTGTCGCTTAGACCTGTCGCTTTATTATGGCCAAATAAAACAATCTATGATATTGCTTACCAATTTGGTTCACCTAAAAATTTTAATGAAAATTTCCTTCGTCGATGAAAACATGGAGGCGCTCTGCCGACAGACGAAGTTGTCGGTAAAAAAACTGGGGCCGGTTTCCAGCAAGAAGCTACATACCAGACTGGGCGAGCTTTTCAATGCCACATGTGTGACCGAGTTGGTCGCTGGCAGTCCTCACCCTTTAAAAGGCGACCGCTATGGTCAATTTGCAGTGTCACTTCACGGGCGTGACCGTCTTGTATTTGGCCCATTGCTAAAAACCAGTACCAACTTCCAACGATGGTTCCATTGACTGGTCTGCCGTCCGGGAAATTATCATCATTGAAATTGGAAATTATCATGATAAGAAATGTTGCGATGCCGGGGTTGCCGTAGTTATAGCGCCCGCACCGAAAGGATGTCCGGTAAGTGGAGCAACGAAATGGTTATCCCCAACTCGTGCGCTAATCTTACTAAGCATCAGGGGCAAGTCCGATGACAAACTTTGGTTCACCTTTTTCCATGAAGCCGCTCATTTGCTTAAGCATGGAAAAAAACTGACGTTCTTGGACATACTTGGAGAGGATGGACTTTCAGACGATGAGGAAAACGAGGCCAATGAATTCGCCAAAGATTTTCTATTGCCTGTGGAAAAGTTCAACTCTTTCACAAAAAGTAGAGATTTTTCTGCTGCATCCATTATCAGCTTCGCTAAAAGCCAAGGTATTTCCCCCGGTATCGTCGTTGGTCGTCTACAGTACGAGGGCATGCTCCCCTGGACTCACCTCAACTATTTAAAGGTCAAATACACCTGGAGCCATGATAACTAACCCAATTTAAGCGCAACAGCTTGCAACACGTTAATGCCCAATAGGTAGTCAACAGCTGACGTTCATCCGCATCGTACAGTTTTCAGTTAAGCGATCGTCAGGCGCCGTTCCGCAAACAATCAAAACCAGTGATTTTATTGGGTTCATGCATCAATAATGTCACTTTGTCGCATTTCCACATGATTCATCCAAAATATTGCTATCTTCCCGGCTGGCATTCTTCCCCCTCACAACCTTACACATCCAGGAGTCACGGCCATGCTGAGTATTAAAAATTTAAACAAAACATATTCAAACGGGGTGCACGCCATCAACAATGTCAGCCTGGAGATCCCCAATGGCTTATTCGGCTTGCTGGGCCCAAACGGTGCCGGCAAGTCGACGCTGATGCGCACCATTGCCACGCTGCAGCAAGCCGACAGTGGCAGTATTGAATTCAATGGACTGGATGTACTCAAGGAAAGCGAACTGCTGCGTCGGCAGCTGGGTTATCTGCCACAGGATTTTGGGGTGTATCCGAAGGTCAGCGCAATCAACTTATTAAACCATTTTGCCATTTTAAAAGGCCTGACCAATGCGGGTGAACGCAAACAAACGGTGGAAGCATTGCTGCAGCAAACCAATTTATGGGATGCGCGCAATCGTCAGCTTGGTACTTATTCCGGCGGTATGCGGCAACGTTTCGGCATTGCTCAGGCATTGCTGGGATCACCAAAATTGGTCATTGTCGACGAACCAACCGCCGGACTGGATCCGGATGAGCGCAACCGCTTTCTGAATCTGCTGGCCGAAATTGGCGAGAACGTCGTGGTGATTTTATCGACCCACATTGTCGAAGACGTCACGGATCTGTGCCCGCGCATGGCAATGATTGCCAAGGGCCAGGTCCTGGTGCAGGGCGAGCCACATACCATCATCGAAACATTGAAAAGTAAAGTCTGGCGCAAATCGGTCAGCAAAGAATCGCTCGCGCAATACCAGCAGAACTTCACGGTATTGGCAACCCGTCTGGTGGCGGGAAAACCGCAAATTAATATTTTCTCTGATCAGCAACCCGATGACAGCTTCATCGCGGTAGAACCCGATCTGGAAGATGTGTATTTCCTGCATTTGCGTCGCGCTGCTGCGGTCAGCGCCACCCAACCGACTCAGGCCTAAGGAGCGCTCCATGTGGAAAGAATTCTTCAGGTTTGACCTGCGCTATCAGCTGCGCCAACCGCTCTTATGGATATGCGCCGTGCTGCTGGGCTCGATGGCATTTGGCGCCAGTACCAGTGACTCGATTCAGGTGGGCGGCGCCATCGGTAATGTGAATCGCAATGCGCCGGTGGTCATTGTGCAATTCCTGGGCCTGTTCAGCGAACTGGCCATGTTCGTCGTCACCATTTTCATCGCAGGTGCCGTGTTGCGCGATACCGAAGTCGGCATCTCAGACATGATCTTTGCAACCCCGATGAAAAAGTTCGATTATTTATTTGGTCGCTTTTTGGCCGGTCTGGTTGCCTGCCTGGTGATTTTTTTGGTCATTTCATTGGGCATCATGCTGGGCCCTCTCATGCCCTGGGTGGACACCGCACGGGTCGGACCGTTTTCTTTGACACCCTACATCTACGGCCTCCTGGTTTTTGTGTTGCCCAATTTGCTGTTTATGAGCGCCTTGCTCATGCTGCTGGCAGCAACAACGCGCTCCATTATCTATGTCTACGTTGGCGTGATCGCCTATTTTGCGCTCTCTCTGGTCGCGCGCGTTCTGACCAAAGACATTACCAATGAATGGCTCGCCAGCCTGATCGACCCGTTTGGCGTGAGTGCTTTTGGACGCATGACTCGCTACTTTACAGTCCAGGAATCAAACACAATACTGCCCAGTCTCACCCAGTATTTTCTGGTCAATCGGATTGTTTGGGCGCTGGCTGCCCTGATGTTATTCGCCGCCACGGTATTTTTCTTTAAACCGTTACGTGCAGGAAGTGGAAAACGCTTGCTGGGCAAAGCCAGACCAAAAACAGAAACCGGGAACACCGGCAGAACAGCCGTGACAGTCCGGGCAACGCAGACCAGGTTTACCGCGGCAACAGCATGGCATCAATATTGGAGCATTTTATTATTTGACGCCAGGGCGATTTTTAAAAGCGGACCATTCCTGGTGATCCTGATGTTTTCAATGATGAATTTCATTGCCTCGGCCAGTCTGGGCGGCAATCTCTATGGAACGGTGTTTTATCCGGTCACGCGTGTCATGCTCGAAACACTGAACAGCAGTTTTAATTTCCTGCTGATTATCATTGTCACTTTCTACGCCGGCGAATTGATTTTTAAGGAAAGACAGGCAAAAATTGCCGAAGTCACCAATGCGATACCGATGGAAAACTGGGTTCCTCTGGCAGCCAAGTGCTCAGCCCTGATTGGAATCGTGTTGGCGTTCATGGCATTTGGCGCGTTATGCGGCGTTGGCGTGCAGCTGGTCAAAGGCGGTACAACGATCGAAGGTCTGCTGTACGTCAAAGGTATTTCACTGGGCGCCATGCCGTTTATTTTGATGGGCCTGTTTGCCATTGTGCTGCAGGTAATGACCAACAATAAGTTTATTGGCTATCTGCTGATCATCGTCGTGCTGATTTCTCTGCCGGTCATGAGCGCGATGCACTATGAACACAACCTGTATACCTTCGCAGGTCTGCCTGACATTCAATACTCGGACATGAATGGCTATGGTCATTTCATCAAAGGCTGGGCGTGGTTTGCGCTGTACTGGAGTCTGTTTGTGTTTACGCTCCTGGTCGTGGCGCTGGCGTTTTGGGAAAGAAGCACCTCATCCAGTTTTGCAGGCAGAGTTGGCCTGGCGAAAATGCGCTTGAGTGGCGCCTCGGGAGTAACGCTGGCTCTGAGTGCCATCAGTTTTATCGTGGTCGGTGCGTGGATTTTTTACAATACGAATGTCTTGAACAAATATGTGCCGTCCGATGTCGCGATGGACAATCAAGCCGCCTACGAAAAAAACTACCGTCATTACAAAAACCAGCCGTTACTGAAAATCATTGATGTCAAAGCCGATGTGGATATTTTCCCGGCACAGCGCCGGGTTGCAATCCGGGGTCACTTCGTTCTTAAAAATAAAACCACGTTGCCGTTAGACACCTTATGGATTCAGGAGAACCCCAACGTTGACACAACGTGGCCCAATCTGCCCGCGCATCAGACCACACTGGTTGATAAAGTGAATGGCGTCAGGATCGTGAAGCTGGCACAGGCAATCAACCCGGGTGACATCCTGGCGCTGGATTTTAATATCGCCATCCATAATCAGGGATTCACCAATAACGGCAAACCGGATCGGGTCAATTTAAACGGAACCTTCATCAACAGTAACGGTTACTTCCCCCAATTTGGCTACAATTCAGGCATTGAATTGCAGGACCGGAATGAACGCAGAAAACGCGACCTGGGCGAACCGGAGCGGGCTGCAAAACTGGAAAATGTCGCAGCGCGCGATTTCACTCAGTTCGGTCAGGAGTCCGATTGGGTCAATTTTGAAACGACGATCTCCACCAGCCCGGATCAGATCGCCCTGGCACCTGGCTATTTACAAAAGGAATGGACAGAAAACGGACGGCGCTATTTCCATTACAAGATGGATGCGCCGGCACTGCTGTATTTCAGTTTTCTTTCAGCCAGCTGGGAAGTGAAAAAAGGGGACTGGCACGGCATGCCAATTGAAATTTATTACGACAAAAAGCATCCGTATAACGTGGACAGAATGATCTACGCATCGCAAAAATCGCTCGATTACCTCACGCAGAACTTCACGCCTTACCAGCATCGTCAAGTGCGCATTCTTGAGTTCCCGCGCTACGAACGGTTTGCCGAATCGTTTGCCAACACCATTCCCTTTTCTGAGGAAATTGGTTTCATTGCGGATTTGCGCAACAAGGATGACATCGACTATGTCTACTACGTAACTGCCCATGAAATCGCCCATCAATGGTGGGGACATCAGGTAGCCGGTGCGGATGTGCAGGGTGCAACCATGCTGACTGAAACAATGGCGCAATATTCGGCGCTGATGGTCATGGAAAAAGAATATGGACGCGACAAAATGCGGCGCTTCCTGCGCCATGAGCTCGACAACTATCTGCGCAGCCGTGGTACGGAAAAAATTGAAGAGCTGCCTTTGTATCGCGTTGAAAATCAGCCTTACATTCACTATCGCAAGGGCGCACTGATTTTGTACCGGTTACGCGATGAAATCGGCGAAGCAGCGTTAAACCGTGCATTGAAACGCTATCTGCAGGATAAAGGCTATCAGGAGGCACCCTACACCACGACTCTGGAGTGGTTGGAGTATGTCCGTGCCGAGACGCCACCCGAAAAGCAATCCCTGATCACCGATTTATTTGAAAAAATCATCATCTACGACAACCGGGTAACAGAAGCATCGGCGCACCAGAAAGCGGACGGACAATGGGAGGTGACGATGAAATTGCATCTGGCAAAAATGGAAGTCGATGGCAAGGGTAAAGAAACGCCACGCAGCTACGATGAACCGGCAGAAATCGCGGTATTTTCCAGACCGGCTGGCGGCGCGGAAAAAGATGAAAAGGTGCTGTACAGCGCAAAACAGAGTTTGCAGGGCTCCGATCCGGTGGTCACAGTCACGGTCAAGGAAAAGCCATTTGAAGTTGGCGTTGATCCTTACAATAAATTGATTGACCGCGTGCCAGCCGATAATCGAAAGGAAGTCAGTATTACTGAGGGAAAAACTGCTTCAAAATGATTGGTTGATTTTGTTCGAAGTGGCAAAAATGGCGCTCAGTTGAGTGCCGTTTTTTTCAATTTCAATTCGGACCAAACTTCAAAAAAGTTCCGCGTAAGCGGCCAAATCAAGGCAGCGGTATCCGTTCATCTCAAGGTTGGTTGCCTGTTGATTGGAAAATGTCGGCGAAAAGAGCACCTTTTCGATTTTCCATCCGGTCAGTTTCCGCCCTTCGGGCGTCGTCATAAATCCAGCAATGTGCTTTTCAAATGCAGCCAGTGCGCCGTTGTCGTGAGCACTGGCGCTGCGTTTGCATGAACCAAACCGAATTCGCCGGTCCTCGTGATTCAAGGCCACGATATCAATTTCGATAACCCGTTCAACAGAACGCGCGCGATTCCAAAAACCCATTTCTATCGACGTGATTGGAAAATCACCTACGCCTTTTTTTGAACATTCAATATGAAGGCGCCTGATCAGTTTTTCGAAGGCGATACCTTCTAACGTTTCGCTTCGGAATTTTGCTTTTTCCAAAACACGCGCAAGCGGCTGCATACGCGCAGCGTCCCTTGCATGGCGGACCACTGCAACCCAAGCCTGCAGGAAATTATCTGTCAGGTAGTATCGTGCGCTACGACTGCTGCTATCTGAAAAAACCGGAAAACGTTTGTCGATCATCTGGTAGTCCTTTACCAGCGTTTGGAGTTGGGCGCCCATTGAACGACCTGCCTCGGTCGTTGACTGCAACGCCGCTCCAAGTTCATTGTGTGCTGCACCAGGATGCTCTGCCACGAAATTAATTATGGACAGTAATTGTCCCCGCATTTCGCGCAGAAAGGTCGTGTCTGCTTCTTCGGAAAGCGGACTGCCTTCGCTCAAGAACAGACGTGTAAGCAGTTCGTTGCGCAGGTCGGCAGGGCGTATATCGAAAAGCCCTTGCCCGAATGCGTCCCGATAATACTTCGGCACGCCCTCAAAGTAGGTCCATAACGTAAGCCATTGGTACGGGTCCGCCATGCCATGGTCTCGGTACACGCCGAGCAAGTCTTCAAAATCCCAGTGGTCTAGTCGAAACGAATGCGTCAACCTTCCGTACAAAGGGGCCGCTTTGTCATCCAGCAGCGCACTCATTTCGGATTGTAGTGAACCAAGCACGAAGAGCCCACCGTTCTTCGAATCGCGCAGAACATCTACTTCGGCTTGCAGAAACGAGTTGAACGGGGAAAGTTGCGGCGAGGTGAAATACTGGAATTCGTCCAGTATTACCATAACTCCTGCACGATTCATCGAGGCGATTGCACGAGCCATTGTCGCAAAGTCGTGAACACTGGAAGCCAGCGCCCGAGCAACTTCCAACAGACTGTCTTCAAGTGCGTGCCGGAACTGGTTAGCGACATCTATCTGGCTGGAATTCGGAATCTGAACATAGAAAATGCGCTTGGCAATCGCTTCATTTTCCAGCGCCAATTGGCGCAGCAATGTCGTTTTTCCGATGCGCCGCCGGCCTTGTATTCGACAAAAAAACCAGTTGGGGTGGACAAGCAGATCGCGCAACTGATCCAGCATACTGTGTCGCCCATAGAATTGCCAATCTGACATACTAACCACCTCAAAAACTTAACGTAGCAAATTGTACGCTAACTGAAGTTGCGCCGCAACACACTGATTTATAAAGAGTTAATCATGTTTTTTCGTGCCCATCTGGACTATTTTCGTCATTCAAGCGCAACGTTGTGAAGGTCAATACGAATTAACTGGACGTCACGAGGTCAAAGAAAAACTCGATTTTTGATAAATGTCAGAGTTGCTAGCGTTTAAGCCTGTATCCCGTCTTGAATATCCAATAAATAATCGCCACGCAGATCAACAGGAAAACCAGTGCCATGCCAACGCTGATCCCTACCGGGATATCCGCGCTGCCATAAAAGCTCCAGCGAAATCCACTGATCAGATACACCACCGGATTGAACAGGGCGACGGTCTGCCATCCCGCGGGCAACATATTGATTGAATAAAAACTGCCGCCCAGAAAGGATAGCGGCGTGACAATCAGCAACGGAATGATTTGCAGTTTCTCAAATCCGTCGGCCCAGATGCCAATGATGAAGCCGAACATGGAAAAGGTGACTGCGGTCAGCACCAGAAACCCGACCATGAACAGGGGATGAGCGATCTCAAAAGCGACAAAAAACCTGGCGGTGATCAGGATCAGCACGCCGAGTATGATCGACTTGCTCGCCGCAGCACCGACATAGCCGGCCACGATTTCCACTGCCGAAATGGGCGCCGACAAGACTTCGTAGATCGTCCCGGAAAACTGCGGCATATAAATGCCGAATGAGGCATTGGCAATGCTTTGCGTCATTAACGACATCATCACCAGACCGGGAATAATGAACGCACCGTAGCTCACACCGTCGACCTTCATCATATGCCCGCCAATTGCCGCGCCGAACACCACGAAGTACAGCACCGTCGAAATCACCGGCGCAGCAATGCTTTGCATCAGGGTGCGGCGGGTGCGTGCCATTTCAAAGTTATAAATGGCCCGAATCGCGTAAATATTCATTGTCATGCCTTTACCAGATTGATAAATATGTCTTCCAGAGAACTCTGGCTTGACTGCAGATCCTTGAAGTCGATGCCATGTTCATTCAGGCGCCGCAGCAACGCGGCAATGCCGGACTGTTCACTTTGTCCATCGAACGTATAGGTCAATTCATTGCCGTCGGCAGCAAGGCTCAGTCCCGGTTCAGCCAGATCCTGTGGCAGGCTGGCCAGCGGATGCTGCAGCTGGATCTTCAGCTGCTTTTTGCCGAGCTTGGCCATCAGTGTTACCTTGTCTTCCACCAGTATGATCTCACCCTTGTGAATCACACCGATTCGGTCCGCCATATCCTCGGCTTCTTCGATGTAATGCGTGGTCAGTATGATGGTCACGCCCTTGTCGCGCAGACCGCGCACCATTTGCCACATGTCACGGCGCAGCGCCACATCGACACCGGCAGTAGGTTCATCGAGAAACAGGATGGTCGGTTCGTGCGACAGGGCCTTGGCGATCATCACCCGGCGTTTCATGCCGCCTGACAGTTCGCGGATTCTTGCATCCTTCTTGTCCCACAGCGACAGATCGCGCAGTATTTTTTCGATATGCTGCGGATTCGGGGCTTTGCCAAAAATGCCGCGGCTGAAATTCACTGTCGCCCATACGGTTTCAAATGAATCGGTGGCGATTTCCTGCGGTACCAGACCAATGGCCGAACGCGCCGCCCGATAGTCACGCACGACGTCATGGCCGTCGGCCGTGACCGTGCCGGCGCTCGGATTGACAATACCGCAGATGATGTTGATCAGGGTGGTCTTGCCGGCGCCGTTGGGGCCGAGCAGGGCAAAGATATCGCCGCGCGGAATTTCCAGGTCAATTCTTTTGAGTGCCTGAAATCCCGATGCGTAGGTTTTGTTCAGACCCTTGACTGAGATGACTGATTCCAATGGTTTCCTTTAACGCACAGTTAAATGCAATATGAATCGATAGTCCGGACACGACATTATCAGACATTACCTGCCCGGACACCAATACTTATCCAAGTCTTCGCTCTTTTCAGGATTGACGACAAATACTTGTACAATGACCCGATACCCAAAAATGTGAATCATAAAAGGAAACCCATCATGGAAGCGCAGATAAAAATCGGTTTAATCGGCTACGGTTATGCCGGATCCACGTTTCATGCTCCCCTGATCGCCCACAGCGGCAGTACTACCCTTACCGCGATTGCAACAACCCAAACCAACAGGGCTGACGCCGATTATCCGCAAGCCCTGATTGTGCCTGATATTGATCAGCTGCTGGCCATCGATGGACTCGACTGCATCGTCATTGCCACGCCCAACGATACCCATTTTGAACTGGCCAAGAGAGTGCTGGAAGCCGGCCGGCACGTGGTTGTAGACAAACCTGTCACGCTCAATTCGGCCGATGCCCAACTACTGGCCGATCTTGCCGCTCAAAAAAATGTGCTGTTTGCCCCGTTTCATAACCGTCGCTGGGACGGCGATTTTCTCACAGTGCAAGCCTTGATTGCTTCAGGAACACTGGGACGTATCACCCAGTTTGAATCGCATTTCGATCGCTTTCGTCCTGCGGTGCAGCAACGCTGGCGCGAAGATATTTCTCGTGGCGGTGGCCTGCTGTTCGATCTGGGTTCGCATTTGATTGATCAGGCACTGGAGTTGTTTGGCATGCCGGATACGATCAGTGCCACGCTCAAACAGCATCGCGCTCAGGCCATTGCACCAGACTATATGCATTTGCAACTCGGCTATGCAGATAAAGAAATTCTGCTGCACGCCAGCGCCCTGTCGGCGATCGTGCCGGCCCGGTTTATTGTTCACGGCACCCGGGGCAGTTACCTCATAGCAGGGCTCGATGTCCAGGAGGATCAATTGAAAGCCGGACTGCGGCCAGGAGATGCCTCGTTCGGAAAAAATCCGTCCGGGCTGTTGTGCGAGGTTCTGGATAATCATTCGTCCAACACCGAGCTGCCAACCCGGGACGGTGCGTATGTCGAGTTTTACCGGACATTGGCACAGTCAATTCTGCATGGCACACCCTTTCCCGTGACTGCGCAGGATGGCGTGGATGTGATGCGCTTGATTGAACTTGCGATGCAAAGTGCGATGGATGGACAACGCAAAACCGCAAGCCGCATTGCTCTTTAATCCCGCCACTGTGGGAAAGTCGGCCAACTGCGAAAAGCCTCAAAATCATGATTGGGCCACAATTGCGCGTTTTCCGATCTGGCCAACTGATTGAGTTTTCGTATGCTGTCCAGCGCGAGCGCTTCATTATCCTGCCAGCAGTAACCGGGCGCGATCTCGTCAGTCAGGTTTTCGTTCAAGTCAGCCGCATCACCACATAAAATCACCGGACGCCCCTTGGGCAACTCGATCAACAGTGACATATGTCCTGCCGTATGGCCCGGCGTAAACAGCGCCTGAACGCCGCTGGCTGGCTGGTACTCGCTGCTCTGCAGTTTCCATTGGGCTGCATTGGCGACTTCATCGTCAAACACACCATCATCCAGACGGGTTGCTGCAGCAATGACTTCTTCTTTGTGCACATGCACTTCACAGCCAGGCAGATCACACAGGCCACCGGCATGATCAAAGTGCAGATGTCCCAGGAAGACCAGATCAATGTCCTTTGCTGAAAGACCCAACTTGTTTAAATAATGGGGGATGCGCTGCTCTTCAGACATCTGTGGCGGCTCGAACAGCGGCCGCATGGGATCAAAATGGCTGGCCCTCAATGCAGGCGTGGCAATCTTGCGATAATCGCAGCCGACATCATAGAGAATGCGACCATTTTTGGTTTCGATCAAATACGCCAGAATCGGCGCTTCGATAAACTGGCCGTGACCCCGGTTTCTGGTCGAAACGACTTTTTCATATTTGTGCGTGCCGGTCAGCAGCGGCCAGATGCGCAGTGCTCGGGTCATGACAGCCTTTCAAATCAGAAAAACAGGTTTACATCTCCAGATCGATCTTCTTCTTGAAATGAAGAAAAAGCCCATAGGCAACGCCGATGCACAGCCAGATTGCGCCCAGTTTGACTGCGGCTCCGGCCATGCCGGTTAATATCTGCAGGACGATAACAATACCCAATACCGGTACTGCCCAGTGTGAAAAATAGTGCCGACTTTTTCTGCGCCAGGCAAATTCGGCGAGCACGGAAACATGCAAAAACAGGAAGGCAGTCAATGCGCCGAAATTGACAAACGAGGCCAGCAGGTCCAGTTCATTGCGCAGTACCAGGGCAATGCCAAGTGACAGTGCCGTCGTAAACAGCATGGCAACATAGGGCGTCCGATAGGTGGCGTGCACCTTTGAAAACAGGGCGGGCAGCTGCTTTTCACGCCCCATGGCAAACAGTACGCGCGACACACCGATCTGCATCGGCACGGCATTGGTCAGTCCGACCACCACCGCCACGATCCAGGCCAGACCGATGGCGTAATACGGACTGAAGCGTTGCGCCGTTATTTCATAAATTGCTGCTGCCGAATCTTTAATGTGCAAGCCCGGCATGAGGTCGCCAAGCACCCAGGTGACAACAACAAACATCGAGCCACTAATTAACAGGACATGCACGATCGCTTTGCCGATGATGGTTTTGTCGTTACCCTTGACCTCTTCGGCCAGCGTGGAAATGGCGTCAAACCCCAGAAACGACAACACGCAGATCGAGGTCGCTGTATACAATTTATTCAGTGAAAACAGTTCCGCCGAATAAAAGGGCTTCAAGGTCAAACCTGTACTGCCGGGCCGGTAATACAGCACGTACAGACCGAGCAGCAGAATGGAAAAGATGATCAGTATCTGAATGAAGACGGAATACATGTTCACTTTTGAGGATGTCGTTACGCCGAACCAGTTGATGCCCAGCGTTGCGGCAACAAAAATGACAATCCACACCGAGCGATCAACGCCGGGCAGCAAGGTTCCCATGCAGATCGACATCAGCACAAACAACAGCGAGGGAATTAACAGGTAATCCAGCAATATCATCCAGCCGGCAAGAAATCCGGTCAGTGGACCAAGACTGTAGCGTGCAATGCCATAGACTGAACCGGCGTGCGGAACAACTTCGGTCATCACGGCATAACTTTTGGCCGTGAAATACATGCACAGCGCACCCAGCAAATAAGACAGTGACACCAGCCCGCCTGACGCATCCCAGACAATACCGAAGGTTAATAACGGCGCTACCGGTGAGATGTAGGCCAGACCGTAGGCCAGCAAATCGCGGTACTCAAGTCCGCGCAGCAAAGAGTGAGTGGTCTTATCGGCGGTTTCTGTATTCACGTCTTCCCTTTGTGCGTCATGCTCTTGGTCATGACAGCTGTTTATCGGACAACTCGGTTAAACCTAATGAACTATCCTACTTATGCCGGCTTTCAAAGCCACTCAATACATTGACGGCATTAATACCAATATCTTCAACGGCATACCCGCCTTCCATGACGAAGACGGTTTTCAATTTTAACCCGGCAATGACTTCACCCATGCGCAAATAGTCCGCATTGTTGAGTTTGAAACGAGAGATCGGATCATGTTCATACGTATCAACACCCAGCGAGACGATCAGGGCATCGGGACCATATTCGGTGATTTTTTGACAGCCCTGCGCCAGAGCCTGACTGTAAACCGACCAGTCCGTACCATGCGGCATCGGATAGTTATGATTGAAACCGAGGCCCTTCCCCTGACCAGGCTCATCCGCATGTCCCAGAAAAAACGGATATTCATTTTTTGGATCGCCATGCAGCGACACAAACAGAACATCGCTGCGCTGATAGAAAATGCTTTGCGTGCCGTTACCGTGGTGGTAATCGACATCCAGTATCGCTACGCGCTGCATGCCCTGATCCAGCAGCGCCTGCGCTGCAATGGCGGCATTGTTCAGATAGCAGTAACCGCCCATGTAATCCGCTGCGGCATGATGTCCGGGTGGACGACACAAGGCAAAGTTGCTGTTCCCGTTTGCCAGCAACTGTTTGACCGCTGACAGGGCCACATCCGCCGAGGAACGCACTGCCTGCCAGGTGCCGGAGGTAATCGGTGCGCAGGTATCAAAGGAGTAATAACCCAATTGACCATCGATATCCGTCGGCGCAATATCGCTGCGCAGCCCCCGTACCGGCCAGACCATGGGCACGGGATTGTGATCGCGCTTTTTTTCTTCCCACAGGCGCCACGCGTTTTCCAGAAATTCGACATAGTTCGCGTCATGGACGCGCAGGACAGGTTCCAGCGGAAAAACGTCGGGCGCTATCACCTCACCGAGCCCGGTGAGCCGGATTCGTTCCATGACCATTTCGATCCGGTTCGGCATTTCAAAACAGGGTTGCAGGCTGCCATTGATTAATTCATGGCCAAAGTGCAGATGATGGTCGGGACTGTAAATGGTTAACATAGCTTCGTGTTGGGTGCCCTGCGGCGATTTGGGTAACACCACAGGATGCAACTTCGCTGCACCCTGTGACTTAAATCAGAACTGTACTGCGGCATCCCGGTAGACAACCTTGCCACCGACGACCGTCATCAACACGTGAACATTCTCAATATCTTCGGCAGGAATCGTGGTTGGATTACGGTCAAGAATGATCAGGTCGGCAAATTTGCCTTTCTCCAGCGATCCGGTCACGGCATCCTGATGCAGCTCATAGGCCGAGTTGATGGTGATGGCACGTAATGCCTGCTCTGCAGTCAAGCCGGGATCATCGCCGAGCCGTCCGGCAAATCTGGCATCCTGGTCCGGCCGGTTGGTTCTGGTCACGCCAACTTTGATGCCAAACCATTCATCCAGTTTATCCACCGGCCAGTCGCTGCCATAGGCGATGCGAATTCCTGCGGCCTGAAATTTCCCGGCGGTTTCCAGATAGGCAAAACGCTCTGGCCCGATATAGTCCCTGACCGTATCGAGCGTATCCGGTGCCGGTTTGCCCCACTGCAGCGACAGCACCGGTATGGCATTGAGTTTTTTATAGCGGGCATAGTCGGAACTCACGATGGTTTCATTGTGTGCCAGGGCAGGTCTGATATCTTTACCCGGAAACGCACGGCGCATGGCCTCAACAGCATTCAGGGTGACATGCACGGCTGCTTCCCCATCGGTATGAATATGCGGATCGATACCGACCCGCGCCAGTTCGATCAGCACGGCCGTCAGTTTATCCTGTGGAAAGTACAGCGATCCTGTGCTGGTTCCCGGAACCCAGTGGGGATTGGCCACAGTTCCTTTATTCACATAATACGGTTGGAGCAATGCGGCAGTCTGTGCCGGAGCCTGGATCACGCCATCCATGAACAGCTTGGCATTTCTGACCGTGATACCGGGCAATGCGTTCAGGGTGCGCCCATCATACGTGTCGGCGAGCTTTTTGATTGCCAGCGCTGCGGCTGCCGGATCGGTGACATCATCCGGATTGATCATCGGTGCAAAGTGCGCCCGTGCCGTGAGGCCACCGGCATCCATGACGGATTTGAACGCCACTATATCCTCTTCATTACCCATGGCATCCAGAAAGGTTGTCACGCCCTGCCGGTTCATGGCCTGCAGCGCTGCCTTGGCACCTGCGACATTGATGGCAGCAGCAACCTCGGCAGATGGTTGCGGAACGTGACTGGTGATCAGGCTGCTGGCACCGTCTTCAAAAATACCGGTCACATGACCGTTGGCATCATGCACGATTTCACCATTGCTGGGGTTGGGGGTGCTGTCGGTCACGCCGGCAAGTTCAATGGCGCGGCTGTTGACCAACGTCGTATGCCCGTCACTCGATCCGACCAGAATCGGACGTTGGGTCTTCAATTGATCCAGGTCAGCGCGGGACAGGTCGGTACCCTTCGGTATCATCGCCTGCCTGAACCAGGTAAACACATTGAACCAGCTGTTGGCATCGGTATCCTTGTCGTTGTCCAGACAGGTTTGAATCTGTGTCAATGCCTGCTCCCTGGTCAGCGCTGCATAATGCAGATTGCAGGCCAGCTCGATCGTGCCGCCCATGACGGGATGCATATGACCGTCGATCAGACCGGGCATGAGTGTGCGTCCGTGCAGATCAATGACCTGTGTCTTTGGTCCGATATATTTGTCGGCTGCCTTCGTGCTGCCTGCAAAGACGATGCGACCATCGCGTACGACCAGGGCCTGCTGCACGGAATTGACTGCATCAACGGTGTACACGGTGCCGTTATGATAAACCGCGTCGGCCGGAATCAGTTGTGCGGCGGTTGCACTGCCGGTGAATGCAACACATAGAGCAAGCGATGCGCAACGCGCATAGGTATTTTTTTGCATGTTGAGATCCAAAGAGGGCTGAATTTGAACACGCCGAAGGCACAGTCAGTGCATTCGGCGCGGTGGATTACACGGCTGTCAATAACGGTAGTTGACAGTCAGACCAATGGTGCGCGGTCTCCAGGTGCGATCAAAGTACAGCTGTGATGGTACGGTGTCATGCTGATGCACCAGTACCGGTGTGGCATTGAATAAATTATTGACGTAAGCCGACATATCCCATCCGTTCCAGTTGGCACCGGCACGCAACGCCATGATTTTGGTTTCAGGCATGCTGATTGCGTTTGGATCGTAACTGCCGTTATTGTCATTCTGACCCGGAGTCATGCCTTGCTGGGCGGTGTTGAACTGATAATCGGCATGCACATACGGCTTGATATCATCAAAGCCGGGTACTTTGTAATCTGCTGCCACAGTGAAGTTCCACGGCGAGGTCGACAGATAATCTCCCTTGGTGACAATCGCGGCCCCTGTGCCGTTGGCGCCGGCGACCACGGTCTGGCTGTAGCGCGCATTGGTGTAGGCAATATCCAAAGTCAACAACAAACTGGAAACTGGTTTGTAACGAATCGCGGTATCTGCACCCTTGCTGGTTGCCGAACCCAGATTGGCAGCAAATTCGTTTCCGCAGTTCGGCAGATACACATTTTGCTGGATGTTTTTCCAGTCGACGTAAAAGGCGCTGCTGTCAATTTGCAGACTGCGATTCAGCAGCGAATTTTTGGAACCGATTTCGTAGCTCCACAGTGAATCCGACTTGTAGCTCTCAGGTGTACCGGCCAACCCCAGCGTGGCCAGATCCGCGGCACACAGCACACCCAGGTTCGGATTCAGACCACCAACCCGATAGCCCTTGGCAGCCGAGGCATAAAACATGTCGTTGGCGTCCGGCTGCCAGGTCAGGCCAAACTTTGGCGTGACCGGTGTTTCTTTCAGCGTTGAAGATACGCTCGATGCTACCGGTCCCACGAACGGACCGACAAAATATTCCTGGCCGACGGAAGTGATGTTGGCAACCCGCAGTCCGGCCGTCAGTTTCAAGGTATCAGTCAGACTCAGATCGGCCTGTCCAAACAGCGCTATCTGTTTGTCGATCGCTTCAAATGGCGACTGCTTGTACATCTGTCCGGCCGGCAGGCCCGGGAAGGTGGGCCAGCCCAGCGCATTCATCGCTGACAGGGCATTGATGTACTCGGTGGAATTTTCATCCTGACGCGACAGGAACAGGCCAGTCACCCAGTTCAGCTTTGCTTTTGGATCATTGGACTGCAGCTTCAACTCTTCAATCACATTACGCTGGCTGTCGGTAAACAGGGCCGAACCGGGACCACCGGCACTGCCAGGTCCGTTCAGGTAAGGGTTGCCGAGGAAGACCGTGCCCAGAAACTGGGTATAGTCACTCACGCCGGACTGGTCGCGGGTAAAGTAGGAAGTCGACGAACTCAGCTTTGCCCAACCCAGATCGGAATTGACCTTGACTGCCCACAATGTGAACGGATCTTTGCTGGTATCGGCCTGCGCATTGCCATTCAAAAACCGACCGCTGGCCGGATCGGAGATCGCCGCCCAGTAGGCGCTGGTGTCATTGAGTTTCAATTCCTGATGGTAGACCGAAGCCACCACGCTGGTGTCTTTGCTGACAGCAAACTTGACCGCAGCGCGCATTGTCATGGTTTCCTGCCAGTTGGCATTGGATTGGGCCGTGCCGGTCACCTGGCCGCTCACGGCATCGTAGTTGACGCGGTCTACATAACCGCCGTCCTTGCGATCCGATACCGACAGGCGCAGTCCGACCGAATCGGCCACCAGCGGGATCCCGATAGCCGCGCCAGCTTCATAGCTTGGCGCACCATTCTTGGTTGAGGCTACATCCGAGTGCACATACAAAGACTCTTCATTCAGACTGGGATCAGGTTGAATGAAACGCACGGCGCCACCTTCTGAACCGGCGCCAAACAGCGTGCCCTGCGGACCACGCAGCATTTCAACCCGGTCCAGATCGAACAGGGCCGGGAATGGAGATACCGAACCGAAAGCAAGATGGCGCGTCTGAATCGGCGTGTCATCAATATACACGCCGGTGGTCGATGCACCCGCGGTGGAGGCGATACCGCGCACGGCAATTTCCGAATCCTCATCGTTATAGTTGCCGTTGGCGGTGGTGGCATTACGGGTAAAGGTCACGCCGGGCATGACACGGCTCAGATCATCGATGTTGTGCACACCTTCTTTGTCGAGTTCCTGTGCCGTCATCGCCTGAACACTGATCGGCGTATCTTTCATCAGGGTTGCGCGTCGCTGTGCGGTAATCGTGACCTGCTGAATTTCAGTCGATGGCTGCGCATCAGCCTTTTTGCTGGGTGTCGGCTGGGCAGGCTCAATCTTATCCTGTGTATCGGGAGTCTGTTGCGCGTGCAGAGATGCGGTCAGAAAAATCGAAGCGACAGCAACAGCGAGGGGTTTGGATTGGAATCTCATTGGTTCATACCTTAAATAGCAATTTATCGGGATTTTGAAAAAAAGACCTGTGACGCGTTGACTCTGACCAAGTCATTGGTGCGACTGAACTAAACTGCGGATGAGTATTTACGAATTTATAAATTTAAATTTATTTATTCCATGTACGTAATGTAATCCGAACTTTTATTCGGATTCAAGTCGATTTGCAAATAAACGACATATTAATTTTCATGAATGATGGGTTTATAATGGCTAAGCCGGTAATTCATGTTCTTTACATATTTATTTGGCGGTATCATAGTGATTTACTGATCAAACTGAATTCTGAACGAGATTAAAAACGATGCTGTTCCTGAAACCCTGTGCGACAATGGCCATTATCGGGAAATCCGGCAGCGACAATAAACCGATCAAAAGTTCGTTTTGCGCCCGAGCGCCTGTATTTCAGGCAGCACATCGACATCAATCTGAGGGAGGCTATTTTTGAAAACACCTGTCCCGACTAAAAAAATCCGCGCCACAGCCCGGAAAACCCCCGAACCTGCAACTGCTGCCAGAGAGCCGCAGCAGGCCCGGAGCATTCAGACCAAAAAGGCGATTTGCGAAGCGACCGAGAGGGAAATTGAGCGCACCGGCCTGGATAAACTCACCACCAAACGGATTGCGCAGGCGGCCGGCGTTTCGGTCGGCGGTCTGTACGAGCACTTCCCCAACAAGGAAGCCATCGTGGCTGAAATAACGATTCGATGGCTCAATCAGAACCGGGAGATGATTGATTCGCTCAGTCCTGTACTGACCGGCTGCGGGGATCTGATGCGCTATATCGAAAACTTGAACAGTGCCGTGCTTAAAATTTATATGGACCAGCCCGGCATTGGTGCCTTAATCAGAGCGCTGCAATCCATGCCTTCCTTGCAGCCCATCCTGGCAGAACATGATGCGCATGTGACGAAAACCATCGCCAAAGCCATTTGCTCTCTGCTGCCCAACGTCGACAGAAAAAAAGCGGGAATTGCGGCCAAAACCATACTCATCATTTCCCATGAGCTGCTGTGTGAAATTGTATTGAGGGACCGTGCCAATGCCAAACTGTTCCAGCATCAGTTGCGCATACTGCAGCATGCGCTGACAACACAACTGATACTGGAAAACGGCTGAATCTGGTAGTCAGTCAAGTTGAAATATTCGGGTACGACGCATCCCAGCCCACGCCCTCCGTACTTTCAATCAAAAGATTTCAACCAGACTGTCCAGGCTCACTTGATGGATTCTTCAAACCCCTGCAGGACATTGACAGCGTTCAGACCAATTTCGTCAACCGCATAACCACCTTCCATGACGAATAAAGTCGGGACGTCGATGCCGGAAATGAATTGTCCGATTTTGCGATAATCGTCGCTTTCCAGTTTGAATTTGCTGATCGGATCGTCTTTGAAGGTATCCACGCCCAGCGAGATAACCAGCGCATCAGGCGCAAACGCCCTGATCTTGTTGCAGGCATCTTCCAGCGCAGCGCTGTAACCGTCCCAGCCGGTGCCGTGCGGCAGCGGATAGTTATGATTGAACCCGTGACCGGCACCACTGCCGGTTTCATCTGCGTGCCCCAGAAAATACGGATACTCGTGCAGCGGATCGCCATGCAGAGAACAGAACAGGACATCGGCTCTGTCGTAAAAAATACTCTGTGTGCCGTTACCGTGGTGGTAGTCGATATCCAGAATCGCGACCCGGCCCACCCCCCGGTCAAGAAGAGACTGCGCGGCAATGGCGGCGTTATTCAGAAAACAGTAGCCACCCATGTAATGACCGCCCGCATGGTGTCCGGGCGGGCGGCACAGCGCGAACACACTGCCGGCACCTTCACTCAACATTTCTGCTGCAGTCAGCGCCACGTTGGCACTCTGTCGCACCGCTTCCCAGGTGCCGGAGGTGATGGGCACACCGGCATCGAAGGAATAGTAACCCAGCTTGCCTTCGATATGGACAGGTCGTATATCACTGCGCAGGCCGTGGGCTGGCCAGGTCATGGGCAAGGCATCATGGGTATAACCCAGCGCCGACCATTCATCCCAGGCCGACTGCAGAAATTCAACATAATCGGGTCGGTGCACTCTGAGCAGTGGCGCCATGCCATACTCTTTCGGGCAGCGCACTTCGCCCAGATTGACCTTCTTGACCTGACTCAGGACGATATCGGCACGACTGGGCATTTCAAAACAGGGTTTGAGTTCTCCGTTGATCAGCTCGCCATGTCCGTGATGCAGACGGTGGGAATCACTATAAATTGTTAACATGTTTGCCCTGATAGAAAATTGAAATTATTGTCAGACGTAAAAATTAACTATAGCAGCTCTGGCGCAATACTTGTTCAATTTCCTTTTGGAATGCGGGCAATCGTTACCTGCAATACTTTTTTATCCATGCTTTTATTCCTGCGTTGAATGGATCCAAACGGTCCCATTCACTCACCAGGGAATGCACCGTCATTTGCCTCTTTTTTATAACGGCATCCATTGCGCTGAGCTCATTCAAGGTCAACCCGGAGATGTCGAACTGATTGCAGTTGGACGACACTTCAAGCAGAGTCTGCCCAAAGCTGAGCAAAACAGAATTGCCATGTTATGCAAGAAGTGTTCGCAGGTTTGGCGACTTCACACTTCCTGACAAAGCAAAAGCCAGAGGCAGTGTAAGTTTTCCAATATAGTCTTCATTAATGACGCCCTTTTCCCAACCCTCCTTAAGCAAACTTACCACCTTCGGATGATAGCTCTCCACCATATTTTTCAAATAAGCAGGTAATCTCGATAATATTGCGTCCTCAGATTGTCCAGGCTGAATTTGAGCGATCGAAGGTGCCGTGTTTTCCTTAATCCATTTTTTTATCGCCCCGCTGTCGCTGAAATCGCAATCCCAATTCAAAAGATCCCAATCCAGCTGGATTGCCTTTGTGATTTTATCCAATGCGTTCAGATCGTCCAGCGTGAGGTCACCACTTAACATAAAAGTATGGAGATGCGGACTGCGCGCAAACAGATGCAGCGTTGTATCACCGAGGCTCAGAACCATTTCATCGCCATATGTTGAAATCAATGCCTGCATGTCCTCCGTTGGGGTCTCCATAATTTTCAGCAAATCAGTCAGGTACCACTTCTGGAGATTTTTGACAAAGTGGCTGTCTATGAGTCCTTGTTCAAATCGCCGCTTCAGTACCGACTGCACCGTTGGCAGGCTTTCCAATTCATATCGGACAAATTCAGGCAATTCGGAGATTGCCGCATCGAAGGACGATTCCTGATATTGCCCAATAATGGAAGAACTCACGGCCGGCGCAATGCCCAACGTATTGAGTACCGCTATGGTCTCCTGGAAAAATGCTGCATCGACGCGTTCTGCAACGCTGTGCATGCTGACCACCCGGTTCTCGCATGAAAATACCACACCCTGTTTTTGCAGGTATTCCTGCAGACCCAACGATTTGCATGCCATGTCCATGACGGCATGGAACGCCGGGCATTCGCTGCGGATGATTTCCATGAGTTCCGTCAGATAGTCATAGTCAGACTTACTGGCATTTTTAAAGATGGTGGCGATCGTTTTCTGAACGACATCTTTAGGATAGTCCACGTCTTCACTCACGCTCGCATTCAGCACTTTCACGATCGCGCTGCGCACTGCCGGATTGAGGCAATACCGGTCTGAAACAGTCAGTGCAGGTACCGCGCCTGCTTTTCGAATGGCCGCCTGTTTTTTTGCTCGGGCCTGTTCTGAGCTGACTGAACCAAAGAAGCTTCCTTCCACCAGCGTGAGCGCCTGACAGGCCGTGGGTGCGAGCAAGCTAAATTCTTCTGTGGTCAGTTGTGCTTTCTGGACCGGTGTCTGCTCAATTGGGGTGACATCCAATGGATCGATGGATGTGAAGGCTAAGGATGATGGGCTGGGTGTCAGAGCATGCATGGCGATCGTTCCTGAAAATTTGAATCGCGCTATTTTCCGGATTTCGTTGACCTGTTTCATTGGCGACATTACCAATTGCCACCGTTTTGACGACAAACGCTTCATCACTTTCCCAAACTACAGCAATTGAATTTCAATTCTTTCTCTGGTTATACTCCGACAGTATCGATTCGAATTCAGTGGAAATATTTTTATCGTATACAAAATCTATCCGTGCTTTGGATTCGGCAATGTGGGCGCCAATTGTGGAAACATCGCCAGACTGTCTCCTACTGTGCAATGAACGGCGACCCCGTAGGCTGGGATGCTTCGTAGGCTGGGATGCAATCCCAGCATTTCAACCGTTGATGCTGGGATTGCATCCCAGCCTACGAAGCATCCCAGCCTACGACGCATCCCAGCCTACGACGCATCCCAGTATCTTCGGGGTCGCCGTTCATGACACAGTAGGAGTAGTCAGGTGTGTGATCTCGGCTTCATCGAGACCGGCAGACCGCAAAATCTCCCGGCCGTGTGCGCCACTCGCCGGAATAGTGCCGCCGGCTGATGGAGTCAGTGAAAAACGCGGTGCCGGTGCGGCCTGCAATACGCCGCTTTGGCGGCTGTAAATCTGGCGCGCGGCCATATGCGGATGACTCATCGCCTGCTCCGGATTGAGTACCGGCGCAAAGCAGGCATCACTGCCTTCCAGCAGTGCAATCCAGTGCGTGCTGGGCTGCTGCGCAAACAGCGCGGTCAGGCGCTTCCTTAACCGGCCCCACTGTTTGGCATCATAGGGGCTGCTGAAATCGGGATCGTCACTCAATCCCAGTTTTTGAAACAGCAAGGCATTGAACTGCGGTTCCAGTGCGCCGATGCTGATGCAGACATCGTCCGCACAGACATAACTGCCATACCAGTGCGGACCGTCCAGAATACCGGTGCCGCGGGCAAACGGCTGCATGCCGGCGGCATGCGCCGACAGCATCAGGTTCATCAGATTGGCACTGCCATCGACGATCGCCGCGTCCACCACCTGACCGGAACCGGTGCGTTTTGCATGCAGGATGGCGCCCAGCATACCCAGTGCCAGATACAGCGCGCCGCCGCCCAGATCGCCCACCAGCGTCGGCGCTGCGGTCGGCACGGTGCCGGCCAGTCCGGAAAACCACAAGGCACCGGACAGTGCGATGTAATTGATGTCATGGCCGGCCGCTTTGGCCAGCGGTCCCTCCTGGCCCCAACCGGTCATGCGTCCGAACACCAGTGCCGGATTCTGCGCCAGACAGACCTTTGGACCAAGACCGAGCCGCTCCATGACGCCGGGTCGCATTCCTTCGATCAGGCCATCGGCAGTCGCGATCAGGCGCAGCACGGCGTCAATGGCGTGCGGATCTTTCAGATTCAGTTCCAAAGACCGCTTGCCACGATTGACGATGGCCTTGCTGCCCATCGTCATCATGTCCTTGTTGCCGCTGCGCTCAATCAACATCACGTCCGCACCCATGTCGGCCAGCAGCATGCCGCAAAACGGAGCCGGTCCGATGCCGGCAAATTCAATGATACGGATTCCATCAAGTACGCCCATGATTTTTCCTGAGGTGAATTCGCTCTTACAACGCCCTGGCAATAATTTCCTTCATGATTTCATTGGCACCGCCATATATGCGCTGCACGCGTGCATCGGCATACATCTGCGCGATCGGATATTCGAGCATGTAACCATAACCGCCGAACAGTTGCAGGCAGCGGTCGATCACGCTGCACTGCAGATCGGTCACCCAGTACTTGGCCATCGACGCGCCCACTGCATCCAGGTCGCCGGCAATCAGCTGTCCGATCACATGATCGATATAGATGCGCGCCACGGTGGCTTCGGTCTTGACTTCGGCCAGCACAAAACGGGTATTCTGCAAATCGATCAGCGGCTTGCCGAACACCTTGCGTTCGCGGGTATGCTCCACCGTCAGGGCCAGCGCTTTTTCAATAATGGCTACGCCTGACACGGCAACGATGGCGCGTTCATACGGCAATTCGGTCATGAGATGAATGAAACCGGCACCGGCTATGCCGCCCAGCACCCGGTCAGCCGGAATGCGCACATTGTCAAAAAACAGTTCGCACGTATCCTGACCTTTCTGACCGATTTTTTCCAGAATCCGGCCGACCTTGAAGCCGGGCAGATCTCTGGTTTCGACCAGCATGAGCGAGGTACCCTTGGCCCCTTTGCTGGGGTCGGTTTTTGCCACCACCAGAATCAGGTCGGCCATATAACCGTTGGAAATAAAGGTTTTGGAACCGTTGATCACATACTCGTCACCGTCCAGCACCGCAGTGGTGCGAATACCCTGCAGGTCGGAACCGGCACCGGGTTCGGTCATGGCGATGGCGGCAATCATTTCGCCGGTCGCCATCAACGGCAGATATTTCTGCTTTTGTTCTTCAGTGCCCTGATTGAGCAGATAGTGCGCCACGATTGCATGCACATGCAGCCCGAAACAGGAGTCGCCGGCGCTGGCCAGTTCTTCAAACACGATACACTCGTAGGCAAAATTGCCACCAGAGCCGCCATACTGATCCGGAATATCGGCCAGCAAAATACCCATCTCGCCGGCCTTGCTCCAGATCTCGCGATCGACGTGCTGCTGCTTTTTCCATTTTTCCTGATGTGGCATGATTTCAGCGGCAACAAAACGGCGTACGGAATCACGAAAGCCTTCCAGTTCAGGGTTCATCCAGGGGGAGGTATAGGTCATGGTGGTCTCTTCGAGTTAAAGTTACAGGAAAAATAAAAGTCATTTCGTTTGCAGGCTGGGATGCATCCCAGCCTACGTAAATTCGCCGTGCCGCCCTGCTCCGGCAGCAAATTGTGCAGCACCCGTCAGTCCCTCCTGCATGACAGCTGCCACACCCAATTTTCCTTCGTTACGCAGCGCTTCTGACAGCGTCAGATCCGCCTGCGCATACACTGAATTTCGGTCGGTTATCAGACACTGCTGCGGAAAAACGGCAATCTGGCGTGCCAGTTCCAGTGCCACCGTGAGTGCCTGACCCTCTTCGGTGACGCGGTTGACCAGTCCCATTTCCAGCGCTTCCTGGGCATTTACCGGTCGACCTGTGAGAATTAAATCGAGTGCGCGACCCATCCCGATCAGACGCGGCAACCGTACCGTACCGCCATCG
>Ga0316221_1001174_pt1 | contig 28707 bp, 23 predicted proteins | sample TBH18007metaG_FD_206003 | JGI IMG/M metagenome (GOLD analysis project Ga0316221, IMG submission 206003) | Freshwater microbial communities from Trout Bog Lake, Wisconsin, USA - TBH18007 | ecosystem: Environmental > Aquatic > Freshwater > Lake > Hypolimnion/Profundal zone | place: USA: Wisconsin... | reverse complement strand
TCAGTTGCTCATATGGCAACTGCTCACAAACCCACCACGCCAGGTCAAACAACAGTAGTAGCTATTCTTGCTAAATTATCTGCTCAAGATAGAGCAGTAATGGTAAGAGCATTAAGAGCGTCTCGTACAGCGGTATGGCAACATCCTACACAGAGAATTGCTTTTCATCCTCCCGCTAAACATAAAGTAGCAAAAAAGCATTCTACTGCACATAAAAAACATAAAACATCTGGTAAGAAAAAAACCAAAACTAAATAATATTGTATGAAAAAAACTATATTATCATTACTGTTGGTTGCCGGGGTACTCTCAGTAGTAAATGTTGCAGCGTCTCAATCGGCGCCTCAACCCGCTCCGTCAGCTCCTACAGTAACAGGAAATGCAGCTCAGACAGCACCAGCTGATGCTCATAAGAAACACAAGAAACATAAAAAGAAGCCGGATACGGATAACCCGCCCGCTGAAGCACCTCCTGCAAAATAATATCTAGTTTAACTAGATTAAAAAAGCCCTACCTCGTAAGAGATAGGGCTTGTTTTTTGTCTATTTTAATAATGGTTGTGATGAGGAAAAGAAATAGCTTCTTTCAAAGCTCTCTTAAACTTTTTCCAACCATTGCTGTCGTAACCTCTCTGTACTTGGACCGTTTCGGTCTTGTACTCTGTCAATGCTATCTGTACTAGACCATAAACGGCAAGATACGATGCTGTTATTACTGCGTTCATATGTTGTTTTGTTCATAGTTTTGTTTGGGCCTCCACCGGTTAGGCTTCAGCTGTTCAAAAATATTTATAATAGTATGCAGTAATTATAATGGTGTTCCTAATAGGTAAATCCTATCATACCCATAGGTTAAGAACATGAAAAACCCAGGCAGAAGTTACGCCGCCTGGGTTTTAATGATTAACGTGATTGGCGTACCTTAGCCCAACGGCCCTTGGCATCACGAACGTTATAGAAACGAGGTTGTAGCACAACTTGACTTGAACGATTAATAAAACCAAGCACATTGTACTTAGTTGGATTAAAACGACGAGTCACTGCATTCATACGCGTTTCAACACTTTCATCACCACGGGTACGGGTATAGATATCTTTAACAATTACGTTCTCACTCAATGTAATATTGGTCATAGATCATAATAATAAACTATGTTCTACGGTAATCAACTAACATTTTTTAACTATTTTGAAGTAGCTCTATAAACCCCATCCCAGTCAGCAGGAAGATTAGACTGCTTAAGTTCTTGTATTCTTTCCTGTATCATTTCGTAATACTTTTTAAGTTCAGGATTATACTTCTTTAATGATTCTGATAAAGCAATGGCATCAACCCATTTTTGTTCTCTATATGTTATTAAGAACGCATCATGCATTCTCATTACTTCAACTGGATTTTGCGGTATCTTGTTTTCAAGTACCGTGTAAATTTTTACACCTTCTTTTTTACCTTTAACTGCAATACAATCTAATTCTAATGCAGTGTATGAACCTTTAATTTTTTCTGCAGTTACTGGGCCTACAATAATTCTTACACCGTATGGTTTAGATTGACCTTCTAACCTTGAGGCCAAATTAACTCCGTCGCCCAAGCAAGTGTAATCAAAACGCTGAGTACTGCCCATATTACCAACCACAACAGTGGCTGTGTTAATGCCGATACCCATTCCAAAAGGCGGTACTCCTTCTTTAGAAATTTCTTCATTAAATGCATCTAAATTATTTAGCATTTGCATTGCAGTTTTCACGGCATTACGTGCATGGTCTTCATCATCTAAAGGAGCATTCCAAAACGCCATTTGAGCATCTCCGATATATTTGTCCAGTGTGCCTTCATTATCTAATATAGACTTTGTCATTGCAGTCATATACCTGTTCATAATCTGGGTTAACCCTTGTACATTTTTACCATAGTGTTCAGATATAGAAGTAAAGCCTCTAACGTCAGTAAACATAATAGATAACTCTCTTTCTTCACCGCCAAGTTTCAACAGGCCTGGATCTTTTTGTAGCTTTTCAACCATTGCAGGTGATAGGTAAGTGCCAAATTGTTTCTTAATCTGCTGTTTCAATTTAAATTCCATTACGAATCTAAAGAATATTGCACCTACCCAAGGCAATAATACTGCTAAGGTAGGCCAAGTATAATCAGCTAAATAGCCGTTATTAACAAATAAACGTGAGCCAATAAAATAAGGTGCACATAAAGATAGTGTAATTAGTATACCGTTTAGTGTATAGCCAAGGTAGCAAGCAGCAACAATAAGAATAAGAGCAAGTATAATACCGCCTGAAATTTCATATAGGTCAAATGTTGAAGGTCTTTGTAATCTGCTATTATCAATAAGCATTTGCAAGGCCTGAGCGGAAATTTCATAACCTTGTGAAATACCAACAGAAGTAGCTACAGTATTATTTAAACCTTCTGCGGTTAAAGCCACTATGACAATCTTATCTTTTACTTTACTCCAATCATTATCAATGAATGAGATAGAATCAAATTTATATTTGTAGTTAATCCATACTCTAGCATTAGCGTCAGTTAATATGGGTGGAATGCCTTTTACTCTTATTGCTTGCACACCACCTTGATCTACTTTAGCTTGATAAGACTCTTCACCACCGAATAGCCTTAGAGCTTCTAACGGTATTGTAGGGTAAACCTCTCCCTTAACCTTTACTACTAATGGTAATCTACGAACAACGCCGTCAAGCTCCGGTGCAGTTAAAAGCATGCCAACACCAGCAGATGATTGCCCTATTTCTTTTGTTGGGCCTATTGCAGCAGGATAAGTATACAACCAATCCCCTAACCCGTCACCTATAGTTGCTAAACCTCTCGGTACTGGATTACCTTTGCCTTTTTGTGCTGCTGACTGAGCGGTAATTACTGGAAACTTTTGCAAAGTAGTATTAAATATTGCATCACCGCCTAACCTATCTTTCTCTGAAAATAGAATAGGCATAACAACTAACTGAGCTCCATTATTAAATGCTTTTTCCAAACCTTCGCTTAATACTGCTCTGGACATCGGCCACTGGCCAAACTTGTCTAACGTCGCCTCGTCTATGGTTACTACAACAATATTATTACTTGTTACTTTACTTTGTTGTCTTTGATAGTAATCTAGCCCTTTCAGTCTGGCAGTTTCTATAAAAAAAGGATCTGCTACTCTTAAAGTAACTAAACCAATTAATATTGTAACGCCGACCAATAATATTTTAAAAGTATGTTTGTTCACTTCTGTGTAATATTTATGGTTACGCCCGTCCCTGTTCCGTTTTTAGCAGTAGCAGTTCCACCAGCATAAGTGTAATTAACAGTTACATTCTCTCCATTTGGTACAATAATTTTAATTGTATTAGACTTAAAAGTAGTTTGTAATTTGTTTTTAGATGCATCTGCTTGATCTTGAACAAACACAAACGATGAAGCGTCTAATTTTTCTATAGCTTTAGCTGTTGCATACATCTGTGCAGTCTTTTGCAACTCTTCTTGCTCCATTGCATAAGCTGCAGCCCTGGCTTTATCTAAAGCAGATTCTTCTTTCTTAGGATTGGATAATATAAGATTATTATCAACATCATTACCATCTAGTTTAAAAATAACCGGTGCAGTGGGTTTCAAATTAAATGCTGTAGCTACCGTACCTTCAAATGCTTTATCTAAAGTTACCGTGCCTGCCATAGTAGTTACATCTATCTTACCTACAACGTATTTGTTACCTATCTTAGTGGGTAATAGTATTATAAGACTTTTGCCTGTTTCGTCTACAGTCATAGAAAAGTCTGTACCTCTGACTGCAATGCTAGCTGTAGGAGTAGTTACGTTAACATTATTATGATTGTTACGAGCTATTTTACCGCTAAGATATCTTACCGTACCTAAAGGTGCTTTTAATCCTATCTTACCTGAACTACTTTTAGGGTCAAATACAAATTCGTCCAAAATAAGTTTTGAATGTTCGCTTATTGTAACGTGAGTATCATCTATAAAGGTAATACCTGTTTTACTATTGAGTGTCTCTACTCTATCATTACTTTCAATACCCACTTTAAGACTACCCTTTATCTTCTCTTCACCTCTAGTGATTTGAGTAGGACCTGTAATTTCAGTTATAGAGCCAGCACTAGCAAATAGTAACTGGCTATAAAATAAAAAGAAGGCAATTAAGATATTGCCTTTTACTTTCATATTAAGGGTGCGTTACACCAGTACTTGTAGCTATATTAAGAGGGGTAGTACCTGTAGGTCCTTGTGTGATGACCGTTGAGGTATTTGAACCAGTTAATTTGTAATACAATAAATTAGCGTTAGTACCACTCTGATTAATGTAAACATTATTACTATTACCTGCAACTTCTACTTGCTGACTATGACCAGATGTACCAGATACTATTCCGTTCTGTAGAATATTAAATGCATTACTATTACCAGCTACTTTATAATCTAGATTATTATATGAACCGGTACCAGAACCAATATTAAATGCATTTGAATTACCATTTACATTAATTGAGTAAGTGCTATTTGCTACAGAAGCTTGAGTGGTGCTTGAGTTAGTACCATCATTATTAAACAATAAAGTATTATTATTACCAACAAACTCTAAATCTAGAGAATTATTGGCTCCGTTTATATACAAGCCTTGAGTGTTTGTATCTCCAGTATTGTATAATTTTAATGTAGTACCGTTACCATTAAAAGCAAAATCAATAGCGTTTGAACTGCCAACTTGTTTAATATCAAAGTTAACGTTATCACCTGTTATGGTGGAAGGAACGCCGGAGCTTCCGATACGGTTAGTTGCGCCTGATTGCAATACATTAACTACAGCAGCAGTAGATATCTGCTGTAAGTAAAGTGAGTTTTGAGCAAACGCACTGCCCACAGTAAGAAGGAATAGGGATAAAATTAAGGTTTTCATGTGGTGGTTATAACAATATTTAATTATTGGTATACTATTTTGTTATTTTTTTGAACTTCCATAAGCCTTGCTTCTCACCCTGGTGTATAAGTTCTATAACTGCATCATCTATAGCTGCTCTCACAGCTAATGTGACAGGTTCATTGGCTGCTACACCCGCTTCTGCTTCAGAATATTTTGTACCTGTTGAATAAAACGCCATCAAATTGCCATTTATGGAAGCACTATATACTGTTTTTGTTGTCGCAACTGATAGTAAAACTTCTGATGTATTAGTGCTTACCAGTCTAAGTGACACGGTTATTACATCTTTACTGTATTGGTGTTGAGCTCCAATGCTTAATACATTAGCCCCAAATCCTCCAGTTTCAGTATCACTGTCATAACCTATTATACCACCTTCTGCAATAACTCCTGCAAATAACATTGGTAACATTCCAGGCGTTTTGGTGTTTTCAAAGTCCTCTCTTGCCTGTCTATACATTTGTCTTTCTTTAACTATGTCATCTAAGCCAGACCTTTCCAATACTTTAAACCAGGTCCCTTTCCCGGCCTGTTGCAAAGAGTCAATTAACCAGCTTTCAGCACCTTGTGTAACAGAAGATGAAAACAATGCTAAATTAGGTGATGTTTTTCTCTGACCTGTTTTATCTTGAAATGAGTAAACAGCTACCGTTAACTGTGGTGCATCTGGTGGGGGTAAAGCTCTTAATTGTTTAGATAGAGGGCTTTCCTGTAACATGGGCACTTCTTGCATTTTATAAGGATTATGATTTACCTTATAAGTCATGCACCCTGTAAGCAGTAATAAACAAAAAACTGCTAGTACGTATTTCATTAACCGCCTCCTGAACTAGCTAAGACTAAACTACTAACTGGAATTTGAATAGTAGTGGAAGTGTTGGTAACAGGGTCATAAATTGCTAAAGTAGCTATACCTCCATTTTCAACCCAATTTACTGTTGCTCCTGATGGTAAATTAAAACTACCTTGCGTAGCAGTGGGTGAAAATAATTGATTAACAACATTAGCTGCAATCTGACTGTAAACCCTTGCTTGTAATCCTGCTATAAATTGATTGATGGGTGTGTTTTGAGCAGCAGATGCAGCTGTTTGAGCTGCAGCCTGTTGTTGTGCTATATTAGTTGCATTTCTGTTATAAGCTGTAGATTCTAAAGAAAGCTCATAATTAGAATACGTTCCGTTATTTGCAAATGCAGATGACCTAAAAGCAAACGTTTGCTGAGTTGCTTTACATGTAGATATACATAATAACAATACAATTATTAATCGCATACATTTATTTATTATCTAAAAAAGGTATAAATAATAGTATGGCTTGGACTAATCTTAACACATGTTTTTCCTTCACTGAAACGTTTGGAACTACTTTAAAACAGTTATCTTCTACTAATTGTAGTGAAATTTTGATATCAAATTATAGTTCAGCTCCTCTTTACATTTTTGACAACAATAACAATGCACCTGGTAATGCATTTGTTTTGCCGCCTTCTGGCCGTGAAACGATAAGAGGCATTACAGATAGTGCTCAAGTGAGTGCATATTTTATTACAACCCCGGGGCTTGTAAGCTACAGAACACAATGCTTCTCTAGCTTCCCATTAAATACTTACTAATATGAGTTACGGTAACTTTAACAGCACTATTTATAGTACTAACCAGAATGCTCTGGAATACAACAAATTTATTGAAATTATAGGAGATAGTAGATTCCCTGCCGTTTCTGTAACCAAAACAAGTTATGATGATAACATTACACGTGTTGAAAATTATAACAAAAACGCTCTCTTAACCTATCTAGTAAACGCTCAAGACATTCAAGTTTCATTATCAGGCGGTAACTTTTCAATTGGTACTGGGGTGTTAGCGGTTTCAGGAGGTCCAATTACTGGTCAAGTTATCATAACAAACACAGTGCCAGTATCAGGTACAGTATTAACCACACCTGGCAATATTACAAACTGGGATGTAATTTCAGCTTCACTAGCTCAAGGTGTTTATACTACAATGCCAGCTAATTTAGCCAGGGTAATGTCAGTCACAAATTCAACAGGTTATACAGTGTATATTAAGAGAGCAACAAGCGGTACAGCGTTTGCACTTTTAAACAATAATGCAATAGATTTAAATCTAATAGCTAACACAAACGAAGTAGCAATAAGACAAGTTGATAGTGTATCACCTTTAGTCATAACTGCAATTTATAATTACTAATTATGCCATCAAGTATTTATCCTATAGGATCTCAAACAGGTAACGTATCATTTAGTGGTAATGCTATGTTTTCCAACAATAGCAATGTTATATATCTTAGTAGTAGTTTAATACCTTTACAAAGTTCTTTTAATTTAGGTTCATTAAATTACCCTTACCAAGATCTTTTTGTATCTGGCGGTTCAATTAGCATTGCAAGTACAGTTGCCGGTACCAGTGGAGTGTTAATTACAAACTTAAGCGGTAATTTAGTATTCACTAATGGCGGTCTGGTTGTATCAAATGTTAACACACTTTCAACACAATTTAGTATTCAATCATCTGGTAAGACATATTTAAATGTACCTTTTGTTTCTGCTGGCACTTACGGTGCAATGGCTATTGTAGGTACAGCTAATGGTATGACTCAACCAATTACCAATAACGGTACTATGTTGCACATTACTGCAAACGATTTTAACAATGCTACAATTATTTCTGATGCATTCGGTACAGGTGTATGGCCACAGCATATTCATCGTATAGCAAGAGGTACTGCATTTGCTCCAGCTCCTATTTCAGCAGGCGACATATTAATGAAAATTGTTGCTAACGGTTACAACAGTTTAAGTGGTTTCATACTACCTAACGGTTCAAAGTTTGGAGCAACAACAATTGAAGCAGTAGCTACAGAAAATTGGAATAATTCAATAGGTTCGCAATGGAATTTTTATAATGCAGCTTCTGGTGACCCAACAGCTTCTAAAATTATTAATATGTCAATTAACACTAATGGTATTGTTTTACCAATTAGTGGATCTGGTATAACTTTCGGTAACGGTACAAAACAAGTTACTGCATTTACCACTGCATCAGGTACTTGGACACCTACTTTAACAGCAGCAACAAATGGTACTGGTTTAAAATATACGAACGCTACTATCGGTAATTATTTTAAAAACGGTCAAATAGTGTATTGCACCTTTTCAATAGTCTTGTCATCAACAGATTCCGCAAGTGGTCAAGTATATTTAACAGGTCTTCCATACCCAACAGTAATCGGTACCGGTGTTTGGGGAACATTAAATGTATACAGATATGCTAATATGAGCAGCACTGTAACACAAGTACAAGGGGGTAACGAAGGTAACGTACAAAACTTTACTTTATATTATCAAGATACGGGTGCAGGAGCTGGTAATGTTAACAACCTTACAGTAGCTCAACTTACTAACACAACAACCATGTACGGTTCCTTGCAGTACGCTACTTTTAGTTAATGCAATCTTTTAAGTTATTTTTTGAAAACTTTATTGATAAGAAACATCCTGGGCGTAAAGGCTTAGCTAAACGTTCAGGGGTACCAACTAAAGCAAGTGTAAGCAAATTACGTAGAATTGCTAAACACTCATCCGGTGAAAAAGCTCGTATGGCTCATTGGATGGCTAATATGAAAGCTGGTAAAAAGAAACACAAAAAGTAATTAACCGAAAGTAAGTTCGTATACTTTCTGAGCAGTGTAGGTAACCTCTATCTCAAAGTCTTTCTTTGATACACAATCTGCTTTATGTCTATAAAAGCAATTGTCATTATCAAATACATTAATGAACCCATCAATGTCATAAACGTATTTGTACCCGCCTACTTTAGTTTCAAAAACAATATTCTCAGCCTTCATGTTGATCGGTCAAAGTGGTGTGATCAAAGTCTTTATATGCTTGGTGAATAATTTTACCGTTTAAATCTTTTGCTATAGCAATTAACTCACGATAAGAAGATGCAGGTACGTAGTCATATCCTTCGCAATCTTTTAATCTTAAATCAAGTATTCTATCTATTACTTCGTAATTATGCGCAGACATTTTTAGAAAAGTTCTTAACTGCTGATCTTGCACCATTAGCATTATAATAATGAGCGGTATTTAAAAAAGATTCCTTTGTAAATATTTCCACTTCACCGGCCGTTTTATGTGAATAACACATTCTACCAAATCTATTACGTTCTGTTTCACGTACCTTGGGTACGAAATTAGGATCCGGCAAAATGCCCATCTTAATCAAGTTAGATATGTCTTTCATTTTTATTATTATTATATCTTTGTTCCTTTATACTTACTTACCTTATTAAACCCCTTCTTTAACGTAACTAATCTATCATAAGCTCTAGTTACCTTATAGAGCGTTAACTTCTCATATGCTCTTGCATCGACCTCAATAGGCGATTGCATATAAGTCTTAGTAGTTGTCTCGTCATAGTTAGCCCTAGTTATTGGAATTTTAAATACCTTGTCTTGAATAAAATGTCTAAACTCATGTAGCAGAGTTCTATGAAAAGTTATCTCATTAAAAATGACTTCTGAAATATTAATGCGTACATTTTTACCTGGCTGAAAAACGTAATAACTATCCATACCATTTGAAATAATAAGCTTAATAGTATAATTACGCTTTTTTTTAGCATTATAAATGCTATCAAACAATAAGGAATAAACACATGACAGGACTTGCCAATCAATGTAGCTAAATCTTTTCTTTATTTTTTTGTCAGGCTTTAAAGTTATCATAAAAAGGTGCTCTAGGAAGGATTTAAACCTCCACGTCCTTTGGATTGCGCGCATCCTCCGGTACAAGGGCTTTCACACCCCCGCGACTAATTCCGCCACTAGAGCAAATTATTTTATGCAGCATCAGCATCTTTATGGATTGGCCCCACTACAATACTTTCAGCCATATTGCTTAACTTTGCAAAAGGCATTTGTAAGGATTGTAATGTTATTGGCTGCACTGGTTCTACTTTTACTACTTTATAAACTGCTTCGTCTCCTCTACCGAACTTCTTAATTAAGTTTCTATCACACATATCTTTTAATAGGGTATAGGCCTGAGCAGTGCTTATTTCTAACTCTTCCATTACTCTCTGTTTAGTAATATGAGGAGGCTCTGTCATTTCTAAAACCTGATTCATACGTTCTTTATTACGTTCTGCCTTTGAAGGTATCTTAACTGCTTCTTTAATACCGCCAAATATAAACCCTTTACCTGTTAACATTGCAGAGTATTCAATGCAAGGACCAAAACGGTTCTTAGTAAACGATATAACTTTAGCATTTAAATCTAAACTTTCTTCGTCTAAGGTAATACTCATATTTACATCTACTGTATGAGGTATTAAAGTACCACCCTTAAGAACTCCACCTTTAGTTAAATGCATAATAAAGAACAATGCACATTCATTATCTTTAGCAGCCTTAACTAACTTAGTAACTGCAAATGCTTCTAATTGTCTGCTGTTAAACTTTTTCTTAGATGATAGAGATTGAAATGAATCAACTACTAACACATCATACTGTTTAGTTGCTTCACATAACGTTTCAATATCGGTTTCGTTTGCAATTTGTACATTACGTACGTTTAAACGATTGCAATTAAATGCTAACTGGTAAGTATTTTCTTCTCCAGATGCATACCCAACGTTATAACCGTTATTGGCTAATGCCTCGCATAACTGCAATAAGAAGGTAGTCTTGCCACAACCTGCTCTAGCAGTAATAGTGAATGAACTACCGGGTAAAATGCCTTCGCCAAAGATCTGATCTAAAGCTTCAACATTTGTTTTCATTCTACGGTTAAAGATATCTGGTATAGTAATATCAGATACTTTGGTGAAGTTTGATTTTTGTAGGTTTAGTTCCATAGTATTATTATATCTGAGTTCCATTTAGATAAATTTTAGAATGTCTTTATTAAAATGACGTTTAAAACAGTTAGCATAGAAGTCCATGTCAGTCTTACACTTAACAATGGCTTCTCTTCTATAATTGCCTTCTAAATCGTTTAAAGCAGATCTATAAGCTACTATTAGATAATCAGAATAAGCATTAAGCTTATAAGGATCCTCTACAGTTAACCCATCCTCTTTTCTCTTTTGTTTAGCAGCACCTTTTTTTGCAAAGGTCTTTAAAAACAAAGCAAACTTGTTCTTATACTTGTCTTTAACAAGTTTAGCTAAAAACTTGTGATAAATGGGAACCATCTCACCAGTTATATTGCATTTAACTTTGTAAGATGATGGGATTTCCTGTCTCCCATCATCAAACCAGTATACGAAGTTTTTCTTCTTTTTTGCCATATATTATTATATCACTGTTCCTATATAGTCTTTTAATAGGCTAACAGGAACTGTACTATAATTATTGTAAAACACGCCAATCATTATAATCAGCATCAATTGTTCTATCACTACATTCAGCAGCAGATAAAACTGTACCAGTAATTCTATTAATTAGAACACCTGGACCGTACTTACGGTTAGGAATAAATCTCCAAACCTCTCCCATACCTTGCACTAGACCTTCACGGTCCATACGAAGATATCCGTTATTAACGCATTTAATTAAGTAGTCTGATATACTCATACAGTTATTATAGTCTAGTTCCTTAAAAATCAAATTAATTTAAGTTAACTAATTGCATAAATAATAATAAGCTTATGTGCGCCTTCGTAAAAATTTCTGACTTACCCGTAATAGCACCGTCTTCTCCGTCATCGCCAACATATCCGTTGACAGCAGGTGACGTAATGCCAATAGTTCATGGCAATACTACGTTTAAAGTAGAGCTTTCTACATTACAGCAATATTTTATACCTCCTACTACGTTGTCGGCTGCAGGTTCCACATATCAGGTTCAATTTTACGCAAACGGTTTTCTATCAGCTGATCCAGGATTCTTATACATTCAGCCTTTATCGAGCATACAGGTTGGTTATAACAATAATCAAGGCGCTCTTTTCGGTGGTATATTAGGCGGTCAGTTTAACACTAATACAAACCAAAATACATTCATTCTTGGTTCTAATATTGCATCTAACGTATCAAATTATACATTAGTCAATAATTTAAGTTCTCAATTTTTAGTTGCAGCAGGTGATGGGGGTAATTCAAGAGGCTGGGGGTCAGCATTCGTTTATACTAATGCACAATCTGCAAGATTATCTCAACCTTCATTAGATAGTAGATATCTAGTATTAACAGGCGGCACGTTATCAGGCAATTTAACAGTACTAGGTCTTTTATCTACAAACAATTTAAGTGCAAATAACATTAACGTTAATAACCTAACAGTAAATGGTAATGAAGTTATTAACGGCAGTTTAACAGTTACACAAGATTTAAGCGTATTTGGTAATTTAGCTTATCTTGATACAACAGTTTCAGTAACAAGTTCATTAAGTGTAGTGAACTTTGGTACAAGTCCTGCTCTAACAGTTGAACAATTTGGTAATACACCAATTGCAATATTTAAAGATCCAACAGGAAGTGGGTTTGTTGAAATTACAAGTACAGGTCAAGTAGGCGTTAATACCTCTTCACCGAACAATGCAGTGACGGTTGTTGGTAATGTTTCAGCAACAGGTCTATTATATGGTGCTCAGGCTGGCATTAACACAAACAATCCTAACAAAGCTTTAACAGTTGTAGGTGATATTTCTGCTACCGGAACCATTTTTGGTAGTATTTCAGGTTCAATACCTCCAGTGTCACAAATACTTTACGTATCGCCAGCTGGTAATGATAACAACCCTGGTACAAACATTTACAGTCCATTAAAAACAATTAAGAAGGCATGTCAAATTGTTTCACAGAACCAACAATTATTCTTCCCAGTAACGCAAACAATTGGCGTACCTGCAGTGCAGTATACAATTATGTTACTGACTGGTACTTACACAGAACAGAATCCAGTTTACGTACCAGAAGGTACATCCATTATTGGCGATAACTTAAGAAGAGTATCAATTTATCCTGCAAATCCAACATACGACATTTTCTGGTTTAACAGCGGTTGTTATATGTGGGGTGTAACATTTAGAGGTCACTTAGCTCCATCAGCTGCATGTGCATTCCCAAATCTAGACAATACACAACCATATTTTAACATTGCATTTAATTACCCAGGTTATGAAATTGCAGTTGTAGGTGCTAATGATTATTATAGAACATGTAAGCCATATATTATCAATTCACCTTACATGCAAGGTAGCACATCATATGCAACCTCTATTCAAGCTCCTCAGCAAACAATTTTAGCACAGACCATAAGTGCTACACCAGCATTTAACACCACTGCATTATCATCAGTGCAGTCAGAGTTTAATAATCTAATTCAGATTACGTTACAAGGTGCAGTGCCTCAGACATTACCGTTGAATTTAAGTGCAGTGCCTGCTAACGCTACTACAGCAGTTAATATTTTAGCTAATAACAGATCAACAATTCAATCTGCTATTACAAGTTATATTAGCACAACATACCCTTCACTCTTTACAACAAGCTATCAAAACTTTGCATGCTATAGAGATGCTGGTTATATGATTGATTGTATTGAAGCTGATTTACAATCAGGTTCGAATGCAAGAATAGTTGAAGCTGCAAACATTTATTATATTGGTACATTAAGCGGTACTACAACACCTCCATCATTACCACTACCTGCAGATGAAATTTACGTTCCAGTATGGAATTGGACAGCAGGTTATGTCAATACTTACCTTTCTGCTTATCCAGCAGCTGCAACTTATGTACATTCAGAGTTTGCTGCATTAACTGGTATATTAAGCAACGGTTATCAAAGTGTACCAATAAATTATGTAAGTACTCCAACAAATGATCAAATTAAAGCTGCAAGATTGATATATGCAAATAGATCATTCTTCCAGACAGAATTGACAGCTTACATCAACAACACTTATGTTGGTTGGCAGTATAACAAAACTACTGCAGCTGCCACATTAACAGCTAAACAAAGAAGCTACAGAGATACAGGTTGGTTAATTGATGCATTAACTTACGATTTATTATCCGGCACTAATGCAAGAATGATAACATATGCAAATGCATTCAATTTAGGTCTACCAGTAAGTAGATTAGTAAATGATGAATATATTTGCGCAGATTCATTTAGCTATGGTGAATATCTAGCCTCTTACATTGTTGGTAATAGTGCGGTGCAATCCGCTTCAGCTGGTTGCGGTATTAGAGTTGATGGTAGCTTAGCAAGAGGTTTCTTAAGAAGCTTTGTTACTGACTCATTTACACAAGTCAATCAAGGCGGTTACGGAATTCATATTACTAATAACGGTTACGCTTCATTAGTATCTACATTTACAATTTGCTGTTCAATTGGCGTTTATTGCAATAACGGCGGTACTTGCTCAATTAATACTTCAAATTGTACATTTGGTCTTTCAGGCTTAGTAGCTGATGGTTATTCACCATACCCCGTATTATCAGGTATAGTGACAAACAATGTTGGTTACAATTCATTTAACTTTACAGTCAGTGGATTAGCTCCTAGATTTGACCCACCAGATTATCTAAACGAACCTGTACCAATAAATGCTCCTTATCAAGGCTTATGCTATAGAATTAGCAATGACTCAACTAATACACTTTATTACGTTGCATCAGCTATTCTAATTGATCCAGTAAATTACGTTTACAACTTACAGAATGCTAACTTCACTACTGCCTCAGTTATAGCTAGCGGTGGTATTGCAAAGTTCTATATTACAAGTCAGATTGCTACCGGTTCACATACGTTTGAGTATGTCGGTACTGGAACAAATCTAGCTTATGCAACACCTGCAATTGGCGGAGTAACTAATATAGCTAACCCAGACAATGAAGCTAGAAGCATAAACGGCGGGTATGTGTTCTTTACTAGTACCAACCAGTTAGGTAACTTTAAAGTAGGTAACGGATTTACAATATTGCAGGCTACAGGTACTATTCAAGGTATTACGTTCCAACGTGCTATTCTTGCATTAGTAACACCTTTATCACTCGCATTAGAATAAATAATTTTATATGGCACAGGTACCACTAAATCACTTCGTAAGAACTTCTACTACACTTGGCACTACTTACACCCAAGTCTACTCTGCACCGTCTCAAACTGCAGCTATTATGTTAACGATTTTGGCAACAAACTTAACTAATACAACGCAGACAATTAATTTGGGCGTTTCAGGAAACGGTAGCCCAGATCTTACAACACCTACCTTGCCATTTTATTCTCTTGTAAGTAATTTTAGTATTCCTGCTAATGATGTTACAAACCTTGCTGTAGGTAAAATCGTATTACAAAACTTTGACGGTCTGTTCTGTTATGCAAGTAATCTAAGTGCAGTAAGTCTTACCTGCTCAGTACTAGAAACACTCAATACAACTTCATAATATATGGCTTACCCCTCTTACCCAACTACAATTAGCGGTAAAATATATACTGTCCCGCCTACAAGTGCTGACTCCGGTAGATATCAGTTCATTAATTTACAGAATGCAGAACCTAACTTAGGTTTACCTGCATTAAGCACAAACGGTAACACAAAATATTCTTTACTTTCAGACCCTATCATGGGTACAAGATATTGGTCAAACAATACAGTTGCAGTAAATGGGCAGTTTGTTGGAATGGGCACCGATACCCCTAACCAGAAGTTAACGGTTGTAGGTAATATTTCTGCAACAGGCACTATTTACGCTAATACAATTTCATTTTCAGGTATACAAGTAGCTGCAGCAGGTAAGAATACTTTCGTTCAATATAATTCAAACGGCTCTTTATCCGGTGACGGAGGTTTTACTTATTTACAAGCATATAGTTCAGTTGTAATTGGCGTCAATAATACCACGGTTGGTGGTAGTATTTTAGGTGGTGCTAGCAATTCAATTAACAACCTTTACGGCGGTATAGTTGGTGGTACGCAAAACGCAATTAACAACCAATACGGTTTTATAGGTGGTGGGTATAGTAACTCAATTAACGGCGATTATGCAGTAGTAGCAGGTGGTTCACAAAACAATGCTGCAGGTACATATAGCGTTATTGGTGGCGGTGCAAGTAACCGTGAAACGGGTTTATATAATTTCATTGGCTCAGGCAATAATAATGTAATCACTCAAGGCAATTATTCAGTTATTGTCGGTGGTTATGACAACACAGTTGCATCAGCTATTGCACAATATGCTACAATAGTAGGTGGTCAAATGAATACAGCTTCACAGGCTAATACATTTATTTTAGGTTCTTATATTAATACTATTAGTGCTAATTACACTTACGTCAATAACATAAGTTCACAAAATATGATTACCGGTCAGTTTGTTAGTGTTGGAACTAACTCTACTGCAAATGCAGTTACTGTTGTCGGTAATATCTCTGCAACAGGTAACATTTATGGTAATCTTGTAACACCTCCATCAGCTCAAGCAGGTGGCGTTACCGGCAATATCCAATATAACAATAACGGCTCTTTTGCAGGCGATGCAGGGCTTACATACAACTCATCAATCAGCACTGTTTTTGCACCAAAAGCAACGGTAGGATCCATATCATTTACCGCTCTTTCTGCACTTAGCGCAACAATATTTAACTCTACTACAGCTACAGGGGAATTTTTAACAATAAATGTTGGTTCATCTTCATTAGCAATTCAATTGTACAGATATTTCTAATAAATATAATTGATGCCGACGTTCAATTATGACCGCCTTAATATTACCAATGCGGGTAATATTTATAGTAATACTGTAACCACCAGCTCAGTTCAAGCTGCCGTATTATCGGCTACCAATCGTTTATATGCTCCGGTTATTTTTGACTTAAGCGCTAATAATTTAAGTGATACTTGGAACACGGCCTATAACTTTAATAATACGTTAAGTTCGTTAATTTTAGGCGATTTAACGGTAGTAGCTACAAATAGTGCTGAATGGACTTCCAATCCAGGTGGTGTATTATTTTTAGCTAATAGTGCAATGATTTTAGGTGACTTGACTTATATTCAAGCCACTACTGCAAATTGGAACACTACATATACTTGGTTAAGTGGTTCTAGTGCATTAAGTGCAAATTGGAATTTAGCCTATACGTATTTTACTTGGTTGACGGCTAATTCAGGAGCAGGGGGAGGTAGTTCGGGATACCCAACCGTCAGTGCCCTTATATTAGGTGACCTTACAAATATAGCTACCACTAGTGCAAATTGGAATACGTCATATACTTTTGCAAATAGCAATAGTTCATTAATTTTAGGCGATTTATCTGTAGTGGCAGCTAATAGTGCTTATTGGGGAGGAGATTTGAGTGTAATTGCCCCGTTGACTGCAAATTGGAATGCAAGTTATAGCGCTTTAACAGCTACAAGTGGTAATTGGAATTTAGCTTATACATTCTTTACTTGGTTAACAGCTAATAGTGGTGCTGGTGGCGGGTCAGGTTACCCTACAGTTAGTGCATTAATTTTGGGTGACCTAACTAATATAGCTGGTACTAGTGCAAATTGGAATACAGCTTATAGTTATGTTATAGCTAATAGTGCAACTGCTTCAGATATTTCTAATATTGCAACAACAAGTGCAAATTGGAATACATCATATTCATTTTTAACTTCTAACAGTGCATTAATATTAGGTGATTTAACTAACGTAGCTACAACATCTACAAATTGGAATACAGCTTATACATTTAACAACACAACCAGTTCATTAATCTTAGGCGACTTGTCTGTAGTAGCTGCAAATAGCGCTTACTGGGGAGGAGATTTAAGTAACATAGCTGCAGTATCTGCAAATTGGAACAATGCATATAGTGCATTGACAGCTACAAGTGGTCAGTGGAATAGTTCATTTACTTTTGCTAATACATATAGTGCGTACTTAATAGGGGATGAAAGTAGCGTTGCAGCTACTTCAGCTACTTGGAACACTGCATACACTTATAGCGTAAACAATAGCGGTATTCTATATAGTGACCACAACACGTTAACAGCTTTAAGTGCAAATTGGAATAATTCATATAGTGCGTTAACTGCTACAAGCGGTAATTGGAACTCAGCCTACACATTTGCTAATACGTATAGCGGTTACTTAATAGGAGATGAATCTAGTATAGCTGCTACTTCAGCTACTTGGAACGCAGCTTGGACATTTAGTTCATCAAACAGTTCTTTAATTTTAGGCGATCTAACAGTAGTAGCTACTAACAGTGCTTATTGGGGAGGAGATTTGAGTGTAATTGCTCCATTAACGGCAAATTGGAATGCAAGCTACAGTGCTTTAACTGCAACAAGCGGTGTATGGAACAACACAACAAATTTTGTTCAATCAAACAGTTCATTAATTTTAGGCGACTTAACAGTCGTAGCTACAAATTCAGCTTACTGGGCAACAGGTGGTCAAGGCGGAGCTGCTTACCAGACAGTAAGTGCATTAATTTTAGGTGATTTATCAAATATAGCTACAACAAGTGCAAGTTGGAATCAGGCATATAGTTACTTTACTTGGTTGACGGCTAACTCAGGTTCAGGAGGAGGTGGGTCAGGATTTAATACATTAAGTGCCCTTATATTAGGTGATCTTACAAATATAGCTTCAACCTCAGCTACTTGGAACACTTCATACAATTATATTTTAGGTAATAGCGGAATAATATACGCTGGCTATAATACATTGACGGGGTTAAGCGCTGAATGGAGCACTGCTTATACATTTTTAACTGCTAATAGTGCGTTTATATTTGGCGATTTATCTAATATAGCTACAACAAGTGCAAATTGGAATACAGCCTATACGTTTAACAATACAAATAGTGCATATATAATTGGCGACTTAACTAATTTAGCTGCTACTAGCGCTAACTGGAACAATACATATTCAGTAGTTGATTCAAGTTCTGCAAATTGGAATAATACATATACCAATTATAGTCAGAATAGTGCAAGCTATGCAACTTACCCTTATGTCAATTCTAATTTCTTAGCACTATCAGGTGGTACGGTAAACGGTAATGTAAACTTTGCTAAAAATGTAACCATATACGGTTCATTAAGTGTATTGAGTGCATCTTATTTTGCTACTTCTATTTTTACATCATCAAGTGCATTGAGTGTAATTGACTTTGGTAGCGGCCCAGCACTATATATAGCTGAACTAGGACCTGCCGGTGACGTAGCTTCATTTTACGATGCTTATGGTGAAGTATTACACGTTGGTAATAGATCATCTGGTTTACAAGGTGTTGGTGTATTTACTGGAGAGCCTTTCAAAGCTTTAACGGTTGTAGGTGATATTTCAGCTACAGCTACTGTATATGCCTCTGCTTTAGAAGTCGGTGTTCAAACTTATCCAAATGCTATATTACCTAATATAGTAGCTCAGTTTACTTCTAATAATAATACTTACCAGCAGATTAACAATACGAATTTAAATCCTGGTTCAGCTGCTTCTTCTGATTATGTTGCAACAGCTGATAACGGTAACGATACTTCCTTTTACGTTGACTTAGGTATTAATAGTAGTACGTATGCTGATCCTACATTCAATGTTGCTGGCGGTAATGCAGCTTACCTTTATAATAACGGCGGCGATTTAGCAATTGGCACATCAACTACTAACGCATTAAAATTCTTTACAAACGGTACACTAAGTAGTAATATTGCAATGTATATTGCACCGGGCGGTAATGTAGGTATTGGACCTGCAATTATTAATCCGGGCGCTACTTTAACCATTAGCGGTAACTTATCTACAAACGGTGTAATTAGTGACGGTATAGCAGATTCTAGAAAATGGGATTCAACTTATACATCAGTTAACCAGGCCAGTGCAAGTTGGACGTCCGGTGTTGGTGTGAATGGTGGTAGTTTATTTGCAGTCAACAGTGCTTATTTCTTTGGTGATGTTTCTGCTTTAGCTGCTACATCAGCTACTTGGAACGCTTCTTATAGTTATCTTTTAGCTAATAGTAGTGCAATATATTCAGATACTAATACGTTAACGGCTTTAAGCGCTTATTGGAGCCAGGCATATAGTTACTTTACTTGGTTAACAGCTAATAGTGGTAACAACGTAGGTGGTAGCGCTTATCAGGCAAATAGCGCTTTAATATTAGGCGATTTATCCAATTTAGCTACAACTAGTGCATATTATAATGCAAGTTATAGTGCATTAACAGCTACAAGTGGCAATTGGAATAGTGCATATACTTTTGCTAATACATATAGTGGATATCTAATAGGGGATGAAAGCAGTATTGCTGCTACATCAGCTACATGGAATGCAGCTTGGTCATTTAGTAGTTCAAACAGTGCTTTAATTTTAGGCGATTTAACCAATATAGCCACAACGAGTGCAAATTGGAACGCAGGCTATAGTGCTCTGACCGCTACAAGTGGCAATTGGAATGCAGTATACAGTACAGTTAATGCTAATAGTGCTTTTTGGGCACCAGGGGTTGGTAATAACGGTGGTACTTTATTTGCAGTAAACAGTGCAATGATATTCGGTGACATTACAAACGTTAATGTTACAAGTGCAAATTGGAATACAGCTTACACATTTACTAATAATAATAGTGCATTAATATTAGGCGATTTAACTAATATAGCTACTACATCTGCAAATTGGAACACTTCTTATACATTTAATAACACAACAAGTTCAACCATATTAAATGATTTAACAAATGTAAGTCTAGCATCTGCAGGTTGGAATACAGCTAGCGGTGGAAATTATTTAGCACTGTCAGGCGGTTCAGTAAACGGACTAGCTACATTTAACAATTTAGTTGTACTACAGTCATTAAGCGCTTTAAGTGCAGTTTATTTAGGCACTACAATTACAACATCGTATAGTTCATTAAGTGTTGTTGATTACGGTCCAGGACCTGCCCTATTTGTTCAAGAAAATAGTTCAACAGGTTCAATTGCTTCTTTCAACGATACTTACGGTAATGTTTTATTTGTTGGCAATAGAGGCAGTACAACATATAACGGTTTAGTAGGTATTAATACCAACTTACCTCAAGCAGCTTTAACAGTTAGCGGTTCATTATCTACAAACGATGTCATCAATGATAAAGCAGGTACTTCAACGCAATGGAATACAGCTTATACATTTAATAATAGTACCAGTGCATTAATATTAGGCGACTTAACAGTTGTAGCTACAAATTCTGCAAATTGGAATCCAGGCAATGCTTCAAACGGCGGCACGTTATTTGCTAATAATAGTGCAATGATATTTGGTGACCTTACTGCAGTTAATACAACTAGCGGTCAATGGAACCAGGCTTATAGTTACTTTACTTGGTTAACGGCAAATAGCGGTAGCGGAGGAAGCGGATCAGGCTATCCTTCAGCTAGTGCATTAATTTTAGGCGACTTAACTAATATAGCTACTACATCAGCTAATTGGAATGCCTCTTATACATTTACAAATTCAAATAGCGCTCTTATATTAGGCGACTTATCAGTAGTTGCAGCTAATTCAGCTTATTGGGGCGGTGATTTAAGTAATATAGCTTCTACAAGTGGTAATTGGAACGCTGGTTATACTTTTGCAAATAGCTACAGCGGTTACTTAATTGGAGATGAATCAAGCGTTGCAGCTACATCTGCTACTTGGAATTCAGCTTATACTTTTGCTAACACTAATAGCGCTCTTATATTAGGAGATCTTACAAATGTAGCTACAACCTCTACAAATTGGAATGCCTCTTACACATTTAATAATAGTACTAGTGCATTAATATTAGGCGACTTAACCGTGGTAGCTACAAATTCAGCAAGTTGGAATCCAGGTGTTGGAACCAATGGCGGTACATTATTTGCTGCAAATAGTGCAATGATATTTGGCGATTTAACAAACGTCAACACTAACAGTGCATATTGGACGGCAGGTTACACATTTGCTAATACATATAGCGGTTACTTAATAGGTGACGAAAGTAGCGTTGCAGCTACTAGTGCAAATTGGAATCAGGCTTATTCGTACTTTACATGGTTGACAGCTAACTCTGGTGCAGGTGGAAGTGGCGGTAGTAGTTATCCGTCAGTTAGTGCTCTTATATTAGGCGATTTAACTAATATTGCTACAACATCAGCTATTTGGAATAGTTCATATAGTGCATTAACAAGCACAAGTGCAAGTTGGGTTAATACATACTTAGCTGTATCGCCAAATTCAGCTTATTGGACGTCAGGTTATACTTTTGCTAATACTAATAGCGCTCTTATATTAGGCGATTTAAGCAATATTGCCTCCACTTCAGCAAATTGGAACAATACATATAGCGTTGTATCACCAAGTTCTGCAAATTGGAATAACACTTATACATCTTACGCAGCTAATAGTGCTAACTTCCCAAGCAATACTTACGTCAATACGCATTTCTTAGCACTATCAGGCGGCACGGTAACAGGCAATACAACATTCCAGCAAAACGTTACCATTTACGGCACATTGAGTGTATTAAGCGCTTCATATTTCCAGACATCAATATTCACTTCAAGTAGCGCATTAAGCGTAATTGACGTTGGTCCTGGTCCAGCTTTATATGTTGCAGAACTTGGCACTGCAGGTGATGTTGCTTCATTCTACGACGTTTACGGTGAGGTATTACATATTGGCAATAGACAAAATGCTCCATATAACGGTTTAGTGGGTATCAATAACGGTGCACCAAATAAAGCGTTAACAGTTGTCGGTGACGTTTCATCTACAGCTTCAGTTTATGCCTCTGCTCTATTAGTAGGTTATAATAATCAAAATATAACACTACCTTATATTGTTGGTCAATTTACAAGCAATTATAACGGTTACCAGCAGGTTAATAATCAAAATCAATTTAATGGTAATTTAGCTTCAACAGACTTCGTAGCTACTGCCAATAACGGTACTGATACCACGTTCTATATTGATATGGGTATCAATAATAGTAGTTACTCTGACCCAACCTTTAATGTAACTACTGGCAATGACGGTTACTTATATACACAGGGCGGGGCATTAGCTTTAGGTACAGCTTCAAACAACCCATTAAAGTTCTTTGTTAACGGTGCATTGAGCAGTAACATTGCAATGTATGTTGCAGCAGGTGGTAATGTAGGTATTGGACCTGCAATAGTAACGCCAGGAGCTGCTTTAACAGTAAGTGGTACATTATCTACTAACAACGTTATTAATGATGCTACCGGTACATCAACACAATGGAATAACGCTTATAGTTACTTCACATGGTTAACAGCTAATAGCGGTAGTGGTGGAGGTGGTGGTTCGGGATACCCAACAGTTAGTGCTCTTATATTAGGCGACTTGACTAATATTGCTACAACAAGTGGTAGCTGGAACGCTGGCTATACTTTTGCTAATAGTTATAGTGGATATCTAATAGGTGATGAAAGTAGCGTTGCAGCTACTTCGGCTACATGGAATGCAGCTTGGTCATTTAGTTCATCCAATAGTGCATTAATTTTAGGTGACCTGACCAATTTAGCTACAACAAGCGGTCTTTGGAATGCAGATCATACAGTGACAGCTGCAAATAGTGCAAATTGGAATCAGTCATATACATATTTTACTTGGTTAACTGCTAATAGTGGTACTGGTGGTGGTAGCGGGTTATACTTACCTCTATCTGGTGGCACGGTAACAGGTAACTTAACAGTAAATGGTACCACTAACCTCACATCAGTAGCTGCAACAAGTTCAGTGTATATTGCCGGTTCAGGTTCGTTCCCAGATACGACTAAAAATGAACGTATAAGAATTTCAAACAGCTACGATAATAACGTAATGGGTAGCTTTTATAGTGCTCCTGCAACTAACTTAAAGTATATAAATTCTGGTTGGAATGTAAACACATACGGTAATTATACTGCCGGGTATGTGGTAAATGGGACATCAGGCGTTCTAGCAGATACTTATGGAGAGACTTATTTAACCACGCAAGCAAGTAATAATATTTTCTTCGGTACACTTTCTGCAAGCGGGGGTAATTCATTTACTACAACCTCTACCGTATTTAACGAATATGCTCGATTTAACAGTAACGGTTACTTAGGTATTAATAATACATCACCTGCATTCAGATTACACGTTAACGGAGATGTTGGTGTGAGCGGTACGATATATGATGCTGCTAATACAAGCTTCTATTTAAAGCCAAGCGGTACATCAGTCCTACAAACCGGTATCTTTAATACGCAAGTCGGTATTAACACTGCAACACCTTTTAGTAAATTGACCGTTGCAGTGCCTGCAACAAACACCGTATCCACTGCAGATAGTTCTAATACAGCTGGTATAGTAGTGGCGGGTACGGGCAATTTAGTTAGATTGCAATTAGGTGTTGGTAGTACCACTGAAGGTCCTTACGGCGGATGGATACAAGCAAGTTATGATAACGGAGGCGGTGCTAACGGCACTGAACCTCTATTATTAAATCCTGTTGGTGGTAATGTTGGTATTGGCACCACTACTCCTACCTATACATTACAGGTTAACGGTACATTTGCTGCCTCTTCTAAGTCATTTATTATTGACCACCCAACAAAGGCTGGTAAGAAGTTAGTTTACGGTGTTACTGAAGGTCCTGAACACTCAGTCTTTATTAGAGGTAGGTCAAAACAAAAGGTAATACAATTACCAGATTATTGGGTGAACTTAGTAGATGAAAGTTCTATTACAGTGCAATTAACGCCTATAGGTAAAGGTCAATCATTATATGTTGTATCTGCCGATAATAAGCAGGTTGTTATAGATAATAGCAGCCTATTTAGCTCTAACGTAGATTTCTATTACTTTATACAAGGTGAACGTAAAGACATAGAAAAATTAATAGTTGAAGTTAATGCCTAATATATAAATACTTTTATGAATCTCACAAACGAACAAGCTTTAAACAATATCTACGCAGCAACAAGACTTGCTCCTTTAAATGCTGATCAGCACGATGCTATTCGTAAGATGGCAGAACAGGTTTTAGCAGCTCTAGCTAAAGTGCCAGTAGAAGCTCAGACAGAACCAGCTACAACAATAGTTCCTGGCCCAGCTAACTAAGCTATAATACCTCTTGCAAATAAATATATTAAATGCAAGACCTGGTAATAACGCCTAATAGAGGCACTTCAAATAACCCAACGATTAGTTTTACCGGACAGAGTGCCGGTACTATATCGTTAAACGTTTTACCAGCCGGTAATTTAAACTTTGCCGGCAATGCAGGCACGTTATTAAACATAACGGATTCAAGCACTTTTTCTGTTTCAACATCCGGTGCTTTTGTAACACCGGGTGGTAGTTCCAATCAATGGAACCAGGCCTATACGTACTTAACTTATCTAACTGCTAATAGTGGTACAGGTGGTAGTTTAAGCAATTATTTACCTTTATCCGGCGGTACTATAACCGGCAATTTAAATGTAAATGGTAGTTTAGGTTTAGGTACAACAAACCCATTAGGTAAGTTACATGTTTATGATTCAGGTGTTACAACTTTAATCAGTAAACAAATTACAAAGTATGGAAATCCAGATGAAGGTACATACGGCGGCTACTTATTACTTGCTCAGGCCTATACATCAGGTTTAGTAAATGCTTCTTGGGTTAACGGTACGTTCACTTTAAAACGCGGAAGCACATCTTCTGGTAATAGAACAGACACTTATGAAGTTGCATCAGATACTGCATACGCTGGTGAAGATCTTTATGTAAGAGTTACATCTAATGGGGGCCCATTTTTTACTAGAACAGTAAAAGTCACGTATAGTGGGGTTGTTTATCACGCAATTGAAACTTCTGTTGGTGGTGGTAATCCTGATGACGGGGTCTGGTTTAACGGTTCATATAGCAATTGCAATCCTATTTACGTTGATGCAACCTATGTTTCAAGTGTTGTAGCTTTTGGTAGTTCAACTATCACTCAAACATCAAATACAGGCACCATGATGTATGTGGGTGGTACAAACGGTTATGTTGGTATCGGTACAAATGCTCCGACTTCTTTATTAGATATATTTAGTTCTGCAGCTGCAGCTAACGTTTTATATATACGTAACGGTACAGAAACACTAGCATTAGGTAATAATAATACTGCAGGTGGAAGCTTTGTATTTGAAAATAGTTCTAGTGCTTTAAGATTTGGTACAAGTAGTACTGAAAGAGCCCGTATAGATGCTTCTGGTAATGTTGGTATTGGCACTACTTCACCTAAAACTACTGTTCATATAGCAGGCGCTTTAAACAGCAATTCACCTACTGCTGGGGCAGCTACTAGTGCTGGTTTATTTGTAGCAAATTCAGATCCAGGATACGGGCTATTAATTGGTACTGGCAGTAATGGTAGCACTTGGATACAAAATCAAAGAGTGGACGGAAGCGCTACATACTATAACATTAATATACAACCTAACGGCGGTGCTGTAGGTATAGGTACTTCAAGTCCTGGTGCTGCTTTAGAAGTTAATGGTAATGTTTGGATTGATAATACTTTATATGACGGAGCTAATACAGCTTATTATCTAAAACCGAGCGGCACTTCTAATTTAAGTACTGTTGTTCACAAAACAGTATCGCAGAGTAACTATTACGCAGAAAGAACATTTCAGGGTCAATTTCCATCAGGTAACGGTATTGCTAATCAGGTATGGAAGCTTGTTATAGGTAATACAGGTATATACGGCAGTATAGAAGTAGAATTAACCGGTACTTATAATTATGCAAATGTTGATGGGTATATAAGAAAACGATTCATTACAGGGTTTACAGGCAGTAACACTGTATGGTATAACTTTAATAGTAAATTAGAAAATGAGGGCAATATTGCTGCTCAGTTTACAGTTGGGGATTTAACCTGGGATAGCGGAAGCAGTGTTTATTATATTCCAATATATTCATATATTGCTGTTGACAATGCTTTTATAGTTAAAGTAAGTGTTCAAGACTACAATGGTGTTGCTACAAGTTTTATAAACGGTATATCATTAACGGGACCTGCTACCGGAACCATACCATCTCAGTACAGCAGCGCACAACATAGTTTTACTACATCATATTTAGGACAAGTATTTTACACAGGATCGGTTTCCAGTCTTGTAACCACTGCTCTCTTTTTAGCTTCTGATGGACGAGCAGGTTTTGGTACAACCTCTCCAAGATCAGCTTCATATATAGATGTGGAATATGCTGATCCGCAAATTGCTTTACATAATACAAACGACACGACAGGTGGGTTCATACAAAACACATACGGACAGTTAAAGTTTGGTATGTATAACCCGACAGGCAGTACATTTGGTGCTATAGGGGCTAATACCCAGAAGACAATGCTTGGTATGAATTACAACGGTGCAGTATACACTTCTGGCACCACAGGTAGTAACGGTTCAGCTTATAACGACGGTGTAAGAAATTACTTGGATGATGGTAGTGGTAATTCATATACAGCTGGCACTATATATGACTATGCTAATACAGGTTATTACTTAAAAGCAAGTAGTGCTTCTGTTTTAAATCAGCTTTACTTAAACAATCAGAGAGCTCTAATACTAAATTATAGCAATGCAGGTAATAACTATATTACGGGCAATGCAAACGGACCTGCTATTAACTTGCATCCTAACAGCGGGTTAGGAGGTGTTGCAAATAGATGGGGTGCTTTAACTTGGGTTGATAATAGCGGCAATTACGGTGGTAATATTTGGCAGTGGGATGAGTCGGGGTATACTTACAGCACTGGAAACGGTCGCACAACTTATGGTCCTAACACATCTTGGAATCAGTACTTACAAATTGGTGGTAACAGTATTGATGGTTCTTATGCTCAGATTGCAGCTTCTAATGGTAATTTACACATAGAATCATTAAACGGTAGTTACGGTACGTATATAAATTATTTCCGTGCTGGTGCAATATATCTTTGGGGGGCAACGTATATAAACAGTACAATATATGATTACGCAAATACAGGCTATTATTTAAAACCAAGTAGTACTTCAGTTCTTAATACCTTATACATTAACGGTTATTATTACCCAAGTGCCGCTTCTAATTCTGGTGGCGGTTCATGGATATTTGGTAGTATTGCTTGGGGTGGGTCAGTGGGTGGTGTCGATTCAGTTACCGGCGGGCAATACGTAGGTGGTTCAGGTTCACAGTTATATACTTTAGCATCCGGGCCAGGCCAGGTTAGTTTCCAAGTTGACGGTTCATTATTTGCAGGTGATGCTGCAACAAGTTGGAATCCATTTGGTATAAACGGTTCTTCAAACGGTGCGTTAAGTATAAGTTCAAATGCACAAATAGCAGGTAGTTTATGGGTTCAGGGTAATATGTATGCTCCCATTTACTACGATGGTAATGATACAGGCTACTATGTAGATCCAAACGGTACATCTAATGTTAATTATTTGTATGCTGCAGGTAGAATTTCAACAGGTTATGATTCCGGTGTTACAAATTCAGTAAGCTGTAGTAATTGGTTCCGTTCAGTTAATAATACCGGGTGGTACAACTCGAGTTACGGCGGTGGTATATACATGGTAGACAGTACTTGGGTAAGAACATACAACGGTAAAGGTTTTTACAATGATGGTGGCGTTGGTATATACACAAACCAAGTACTTTTAGGTTCAACAAATCCAAGTGACCAAGTAAACGGTTCAACTTGGTACGGTATTGGTCAGACAAGCAATCTTACAGGTGCTACTGGACAAAATGCAGTG
>Ga0316221_1001171_pt1 | contig 28717 bp, 22 predicted proteins | sample TBH18007metaG_FD_206003 | JGI IMG/M metagenome (GOLD analysis project Ga0316221, IMG submission 206003) | Freshwater microbial communities from Trout Bog Lake, Wisconsin, USA - TBH18007 | ecosystem: Environmental > Aquatic > Freshwater > Lake > Hypolimnion/Profundal zone | place: USA: Wisconsin... | reverse complement strand
TGGAATGGCGCAATTCGTCTCCCCACGCTCCAGATCGTCCAGATTAAAGTCCTCAATCTCACCGATGTCGGCCTGCAGTTTTCCTGCAGCGAAAATTTACGCATAGGTCAAAAGTATGAAATGCAGATCCATGTACCCGATATCAATGGTGGATCCAATACAACGATAGTGCCGTGCTTTGCAGAATGTCTGTATGTGATTCTATCGGGACGTGAATTTCGGGTCGGTGCCAAATGCAGCGGTTTATCGCCGCAGAACAATGAGCTGCTTTTGAAATGGAGTGAACGCTGCGCGCGCGGCGTTGCCTGAGTTGCTGATTGTAAAAAAAGGACGCAACGAAGAAAATTCGTTGCGTCCTTTTTTATTGGGCAGTTCAAATTTCCAGATTGTCGATCAGGCGGGTCGAACCCAGTTTGGCAGCAGCCACCACCACCAGAGGTTCACTCCTGGCCAGATCACCACCCGAAGGTGGTTGCAGGTCAACGCGCTTCCTGATCGAAATATAATCCGGTTTCCAGCCGCGTTTTGCCAATTGCGCCATTGCGTCTCTTTCCAGCTGAAACATGTCCAGGTGACCGGTACGCACTTCTTCGGCGACCTGATTCAGTGTCTGGTACAAGGCCGGTGCTTCGGCGCGCTCGGCTTCAGAAAGATACATGTTGCGGGAGGACAGCGCCAGACCATCATCAGCACGATAGGTTTCGGCGGCGATGATTTCGGTAGGCAGTGCAAACTGTTTTGACATGTTGCGCACGATCATGAGCTGCTGATAATCTTTTTTTCCGAATACCGCCACGCGCGGCTGCACGCAGGAAAACAGTTTTAACACGATGGTGGAGACACCGACAAAAAAGCCCGGACGAAATTCACCTTCCAGAATATTGCCCAGTCCCTGTGGTGGCTGCACGCGGTATTCCTGCGGTTCCGGATACAGATCTTTTTCAGTTGGCGCAAACAGGACATACACCCCTTCCTTTTCCAGTTTTTCAATGTCAGCCTGAAATGTGCGTGGGTATTTATCGAAGTCTTCGTTGGGACCGAACTGAAGGCGGTTGACAAAAATCGATGCCACTACCGGGTCGCCATGCCGTCTGGCCAGTCGCATCAGCGACAGGTGTCCTTCATGCAGATTACCCATGGTTGGTACAAAGGCAGTGCGCAGCTGTCCTCTTAACTGATCGCGCAGTTCTTCAATCGACGTGACTATTTTCATATTGGAGTTGGTTCAGGTTGGAGAGTAAGCCAGACGCACATAAATAGGCGCGTACGATTCGGCCTGGGTAATTTCGATCAGGGTTTCTTTGGCCAGTTCCAGCAGCGCCACAAAATTCACTACCAGTACGGCCGAGCCGCGGGAGACATCGAACAGGTCGGAAAATTCGACAAAGCGCGCCGACTGCAATCTGCGCAGTATGCCCGTCATGTGTTCGCGTACTGATAATTCTTCGCGGCTGATTTTGTGATGCTCGACCAGTTTGGAGCGTTTTAAAATATCGGCCCAGGCAGATTGCAGATCGGGCAGTGTTACTTCGGGCCAGTGCAATACGGTGTTCTGTTCTACCAGTACATGCGCACACAAAAAATCGCGTCCGAGCTGCGGCAGGGCGTTGACTTCCATCGCGGCCAGTTTGATCTGCTCGTATTCCAGCAACCGACGTACCAGTTCGGCGCGCGGATCTTGCGCATCATCGCCGGAATCGCCGCCTTTAACCGGCAGCAGCATGCGTGATTTGATTTCAATCAGCATGGCCGCCATGAGCAGATATTCGGCGGCCAGTTCCAGATTGCTTTTGCGGATCAGTTCGATGTAATCCAGATACTGGCGCGTGACCTGTGCCATCGGTATATCGAGAATGTTGAAATTCTGCTTGCGGATCAGATACAGCAGTACATCCAGCGGCCCTTCGAACGCTTCCAGAAAGACTTCCAGTGCATCGGGCGGAATGTACAGGTCGGAAGGAATTTTGAATAACGGTTCGCCATACAGTTTTGCATAGGCGATGCCATCGATCACGTCAGGCGTGCTGTCGTGGCTTTGATGTAACTTGGTTTCCAGATCGAGCATTAATAGTAAATAACTGAGGTCAAATAACTGAATTAATGCGATTCGCGGGTCAGAGTCGATTCCAGAGTGCGTTGCTGCTCATCGAGACTGCGCGGTGCCTTGTCCCACAGCAGGGCACGACCGGCCTGCTGTTTTTGATCGATCTGCGGATTGGCTGTTTTGAGATCGTCCAGAAATAAGGTGAACTCAGACAGGTAGCGTGGTTTTTGTTTTGAAAATAACATGGTGAGGGCCTTGAGCTAAAAAACGTAATCAACGGAATCGAGCGCTATTCTATCCTAATCCACCCAGTGCAATCTCGTATTTTGTGGCCTGGTATGACATAGCGCATGCGCAGGCAAAATTGCCTGATCCGGTTTCAGGATAGTTTCAAGTTTATCAACGGCGCCATCAAATAACGATCCGACGATGGAACCGGCACCAGTCTTGTTTACCTGACGCGCATACCAGGCACCGCACCTGGCCAGGGTTCCAGTATGTACAGACCTGGACTGGATTTTTCATCGGCAGCCGAGGCAGCCAGCACCATGCCTTCAGAGACGCCGAACTTCATTTTGCGCGGCGCCAGATTGGCGACCATCACCGTCAGTTTGCCAATCAGCTGCTCCGGCTGGTAGGCCGATTTAATCCCGGAAAAGACATTGCGGGTTTTTCCTTCGCCGACATCCAGTGTCAGGCGCAGCAGTTTGTCGGAACCGTCCACCGCTTCACAGTTGACGATTTTGGCAATGCGCAAATCGATTTTGGAGAAGTCATCGATGTTGATGGTTGCACCGATTTCCTCGATCTGACTTGCACTTTTTTCTTCGACCGGTGCCGGTGCATCAAACAGTCTGTCAAAGATGGCCGGTTCAACCCGGGACAGCAAGTGCTGGTACGGATTGATGGTGTGACCGTCGGGCAGTATCCGGTTGACATCAGACCATTGCAGTACCGGGATGTTCAGCCAGGCTTCAACCTGAAGCGCCACCTGTGGCAATACCGGCTTGAGGTATAAGGTCAGCAGACGGAACGCTTCGAGCAACCGGCTGCATACTTCCTGGAGTGCAGCATCATTGGCACTGTCCTTGGCCAGTACCCATGGCTTGTTGGCATCGACAAAGGCGTTGATATGATCGGCCTGCTCCATCACGGCGCGCAGTGCCTTGCCGAATTCGCGGTTTTCATAAAACGACTGAATTTCCGGTGCAGCCGCGCGTATGCCGGCAAGAAACGCATCGGTATCCGTGGCCCAGCCGGTAGTGACCTGACCATTGAATTTTTTACTGATGAAGCCGGCTGCGCGGCTGGCGATATTGACAAATTTGCCGATCAGATCGGCATTGATTCTGGCCGTGAAATCTTCAGCGCTGAAGTCGATATCTTCGACCTTGGCGTTGAGCTTGGCGGCCAGGTAATAGCGCAGCCATTCCGGGTTCATGCCGATATCGAGATACTTCAAAGGAGAAATGCCGGTGCCGCGTGACTTGGACATTTTTTCGCCCGACACGGTGACAAAACCGTGCGCATACACACGGTCCGGGGTTTTGTAGCCGGAGAACTTGAGCATGGCGGGCCAGAACAGCGTGTGGAAATAAGTGATGTCCTTGCCGATGAAATGGATCTGCTCGGTTTTGGGATCCGCCATGTAGGCATCAAAGTCGCGTCCGGTTTTGCTGAAATAATTTTTCAGGGATGCCAGATAACCGACCGGCGCATCCAGCCAGACGTAAAAATATTTGCCTGGCTGATCCGGAATTTCAATGCCGAAATAAGGCGCGTCGCGGCTGATATCCCAGTCGCCCAGACCGCTTTCGCCATCCAGCCATTCGCGCGCCTTGTTGGCGACTTCGGATTGCAGGCGGTTGCCATCGATGGCCCATTCGCGCAAAAAGGCCACGCATTTCGGATTGGATAACTGAAAAAAGAAATGTTCGGACGATTTCATCACCGGTACGGCGCCGGTCAACACCGAGTAGGGATTGATCAGGTCGGTGGGCGCATACACGGCGCTGCACACTTCACATGAATCACCGTACTGGTCCTTGGCGTGGCACTTCGGGCATTCGCCCTTGATGTAGCGGTCGGCCAGAAACATGTTCTTGACCGGATCGAAAAACTGTTCGATCACCTTGGTGGTGATGAAGCCGGCGGCTTTGAGCTTGCGATAAATATCCTGCGATAACTGATGATTTTCGATCCCGTCAGTGGAATGCCAGTTATCGAATGAAATATGAAAACCATCCAGATACTGCTTGCGCCCTGACGCGATCTGGGCCACAAATTCCTGCGGGGTCAGGCCGGCCTTTTCTGCGGCGATCATGATCGGCGCACCGTGTGCATCATCGGCGCAGACAAAACTGACTTCATTGCCCATCATGCGCTGATGCCGTACCCAGATATCGGCCTGAATGTATTCCATGATGTGGCCAAGGTGAAAAGCGGCGTTGGCATAGGGCAGGGCGGTGGTGACGAACAGCTGGCGGGTCATAGGTTTCAATGGCGGGTAAAGGAAAACCGCTATTCTAACAGGTGAGGCCTGTGCCGAGACACACCTGAACGGATGAACAATCGGATAAAAGCGCCGCGGTTCATTGTTTCGACACTGAATTGCAGGTATTGGACCCGTCTGCATTCGTTGTGAAATTCAGTGTTGTATTCGCTTTAATAATTAAATTTATATAAATGACATTGATTTATGTGAAAACATTCAGCATTATTGCGCGTATATCATCTTTATTTGTCAATATTAACCAAGATAAATAATCTCCATTTCAGTGAACAGGAAAGGACTATTAATGGTCACAATCAATATCAACGATTTCATGTCAAAAATTGCCCAACGCCTGCCGTTACAGGTGGTTTGGTTCGATGCAAAAGCCAAGGTGATGAGCGCAAATCCGGCGTGGCTGCAGGCGATCGGGGCTGCGCGAGTTGAGGAAATGGTCGGCAAGTCACCATCTGACTACCTGTCCGAGGCGCAGGCCGCCTGCCTGTCCGAGCAGTTAAGCCAGGTTATCAAAACCGGGAAAATGCAGATACAGGAACAGTCTGCAGGTGCCGGAAGGTGCAAAGGCAGCACCGCAGTCAGATATCCTTTGCCACAAGAAAACGCACCGGTAACCGGCGTGCTGGAGATCACCTTTGAGTCTGTCGGTGCACCGGAGCAGCACGCCGTCATCTCTGAAACGGCGCCGCCTGAAAAATTCCTGCTGTCTGGCCTTGTGCACGAGTTGCTGGCGGCAAAAAGCAATGAGTACCGCTCTTTGCCGGTACGCTTTCAGGTCGCTGTTGCCGATCTGGCCCAGTTCGCTTTTGTCCTTATTCAGTCCGATGCGTTGCGTCAGTCAGTTGCGCATCTGATCGACAGGGCGGCTGCCAATGTGAAAGCGAAAACAAACGGCAGCGTCATACTGAAGCTCGATGCCAACGCCGAAACGGTAACGCTGACCGTACACGACAACGGCAGGGGCATGAATTTTGAGATGCTGGACCGGATGCTGAATCGGGATATTCACATTGGGGAACATGCCACAGGAAGGGATCCCGGCATGAAGCAGGTCTGGAAGATGCTGGAACAGAGTAAAGGGGTGTTGAACATCGAAACGATGCTGGCTGAAGGCACTTCAATCCTGCTCACTTTTCCACGCACCATCATGCCAAACTGGATTGCTACCCAGATCAGTCTCAACGAGGACAGTTTCGTTCTGGTAGTCGATGCCGATGAATCCATACACCAGGAATGGAAAAAACGTCTGGATATCTACCGGCATGCCTACCCGGATTTGCAGTTGCACTACTTTACCGAAGGACGTATGGCGCTTAAATTTATTGCCGGTTTGAGTCAAGGGGATGAATCGCGCGTCGTTCTGTTAAGCGATTATGAACTGCCAGGTCAGGGCTTGAACGGCGTGCAGATCATTGAGGCCGGCAAGGTGCGCAACACCACGCTGGTGACCAGACTGCACGCCAGCCCGTACCTACAACGCAATGTCGGAAGACTCGGGGTGAACATGTTGCCCAAACATCTGGTGCCACTGATTCCGATCCATTTTGCAGACGGAACTGCAAATTGATCGGGGGCGCAAATACAAAGCCGGGAGACTCTGCTAGACTTACGCCACTCAACGTGGAGAAGAAAATGGCTGTAACAGAGAATCAGATTAAAAACGCACTGGGCAAGGTCATCGATCCCAATACCGGCAAAGACCTCATGGGGTCCAAGGTCGCAAAAAATATTCAGATACGCAACGGCGATGTCAGTCTGGATATTGAACTGGGATATCCGGCCAGCTCTCAGGTTGAAGTAATCCGCGCCAACGTGATCGAAGCGATCCTGGGTTTGTCCGGTGTGGCAGCGGTAAATGTGAATGTCATCAGCAAAATCGTCGCACATACCGTGCAGCGTGGCATCAAATTGAGACCCAACGTTAAAAACATTATTGCGGTTGCTTCCGGCAAGGGCGGCGTTGGCAAATCGACTACCGCGGTCAATCTGGCGCTGGCGCTGCATGCAGAAGGTGCGCGGGTCGGGATTCTGGATGCCGATATTTACGGCCCCTCGTTGCCGATGATGATGGGCATTGATGGCCGTCCCGAAAGTCTGGATGGCAATACCATGGAGCCACTGGAGAATTATGGTGTGCAGGTGTCCAGCATTGGTTTCATGATCGACCCGGCCGAACCGATGGTGTGGCGCGGACCGATGGTGACCCAGGCGTTGGTGCAGTTGCTGGAACAGACCAACTGGCGCGAACTCGATTACCTGATTATTGACATGCCGCCCGGCACGGGTGACGTGCAGCTGACTCTGTCGCAGAAGGTGCCGGTCACCGGCGCCATCATCGTGACCACCCCGCAGGATATCGCGCTGCTGGATGCGCGCAAGGGCTTGAAAATGTTTGAGAAGGTCGGCATTCCGATTTTGGGCATCGTTGAAAACATGAGTACCCACATCTGTTCCAAGTGCGGTCACGAAGAATCCATTTTTGGTCAGGGCGGCGGCGCCAAGATGTGCGCCGAATATGGCGTGGAACTTTTGGCCGCGCTGCCGCTGACCATGTCGATACGCGAACACGCAGACTCCGGCAAACCGACCGTGGTCGCTGACCCGAACGGCCCGATTGCCGCCATTTACAAAGAGATCGCCCGCAAAGTGGCGGGCAAGGTGGCTGAAAAAGCCAAAGACATGAGCGGTAAGTTTCCAACGATTACTGTTCAGAACACCTGACAGGGGAGGTAATCATGAAAGCGCAACTGCTGCATCAATTCGGTCCTGCTACCAGTTTTCAATCCGCTGATATACCAAAGCCGGCGCTGATTGCCGGTCATGTTTTGATCAGGGTGATGGCAACCAGCGTCAATCAGATCGACTGCAAAATACGTTCTGGCGCAGTGCCGGCCATTGCGCCTGAATTTCCTGCCGTTCTGCACGGTGACGTCGCCGGCGTGATTGAAGCGGTGGCTGATGATGTGGCCGGCTTCAAAGTCGGCGATGAAGTCTATGGCTGCGCTGGCGGCTTGAAAGGTTCGGGTGGTGCGCTGGCCGAAACCATGCTGGCTGACGCCAGACTGATTGCCAAAAAACCGGTCACGCTGACCATGCTGCAGGCTGCTGCCTTGCCGCTGGTCGCCATCACCGCCTGGGAGGCCCTGTTTGTCAAGACCAGGCTCCGTGCTGAACACACCATTCTGATTCACGGTGGTGTGGGCGGAGTCGGCCATATCGCGGTGCAGTTGGCCCGATGGTGTGGCGCCAGAGTCGCTGCTACCGTGCGCAGCGAGGAAGATTTTTCGACCGTGCGCGCCTTGGGAGCCGATGAGGTAATCAATGCCAGTACGGAAGACGTCGAGCAGTATGTGGCCCGGCTAACTGATGGCAAAGGGTTTGATATTGTCTTTGATACCGTGGGTGGGCCCAACCTGGACAAGTCACTGCAGGCAGCAAAAATTAACGGCACCGTTGTTGCGACCGCAGCGCGCTCCACGCATGATTTATCACCCATGCACGCCAAATCACTGACCCTGTCCGTTGTGTTCATGCTCAATCCCCTGTTGAAAAACCAGGGCCGCGCAGCACACGGTGAAATTCTGAAACAGATCGCCGCCATTGCTGACGAAGGAAAGTTGAAGCCTATCGTGGATGGGCATCAGTTCACGTTATCAACCATATCGGATGCGCATGCCCTGCTTGAATCCGGTAAGGCGCATGGCAAGGTGGTTGTGTCAGTCAATTGAAAATGCGCTGCCATAAAAACATTGTTAGTAAATTAAATTGCTTTATAGGCAGCGTTAATATTTCCAGAATATTTTTCACGGACCTTGATTGTGAGAAATTAATCACCACATGACCAGAATCGTGAATTTGTCGTGAGAATGCTTGTGAATTGTCGGCCAAATGCCGAATTCAGAGGGTGGCCATGATAGAATCGCGGGTTGAGTTTGCGGCTGCAACTGGCACGAATTCTCTGGTTTCATTTTTCAACACCTCACTCATACATTCATCGCATGTCCATTCTGACCAAGATTTTCGGTAGCCGTAATCAACGCCTATTGAAGCAATACCAAAGCACCGTGCGTGTCATCAATTCGCTGGAGCCAGTATTAGAAGCTCTGTCGGACACTGAATTGAAAGCCAAAACCGGCGAATTCAAAACGCGTATTGCGGCTGGCGAAACGCTCGACCAGATCCTGCCGGAAGCATTTGCAGTCTGCCGCGAAGCCAGCAAGCGCTCGTTGAAAATGCGCCACTTCGACGTGCAACTGATCGGTGGCATGGTTCTGCATTACGGCAAAATTGCCGAAATGGGTACCGGCGAAGGTAAAACACTCATGGCAACCCTGCCGGCCTACCTGAATGCACTGTCGGGCAAAGGTGTGCACGTGGTGACGGTCAATGATTACCTGGCGCAGCGCGATGCCGACTGGATGGGGCAGTTGTACAACTGGCTGGGACTGACCACCGGTGTCAACCTGTCGCAAATGCAGCATGACGACAAGCAGGTTGCGTACGCAGCCGATATTACCTACGGCACCAACAATGAATTCGGCTTTGACTATTTGCGCGACAACATGGTGTACGAAGCCAGCGAGCGCGTGCAGCGCGTGCTCAATTTTGCCATTGTCGATGAAGTCGATTCGATTCTGATTGATGAAGCGCGTACTCCTCTGATTATTTCCGGCCAGGCTGAGAATCACACGGACCTGTATTACAAAATCAATGAACTCCCGAAACTGCTGACGCTGCAGATCGGTGAAGAAACGCCTGACGGCAAAGGTCACATCGAAGTCGCCGGTGATTACACCAAGGATGAAAAAGCCCATCAGGTCCTGCTCACTGAAGCCGGTCATGAACGTGCCGAACAGATTCTGACCCAGATGGGTCTGCTGCCGGAAGGCGCCTCACTGTACGAAGCCGCCAATATTTCGCTGGTTCACCATCTGTATGCAGCCCTGCGTGCGCATGCCCTGTATTTCAAGGATCAGCACTACGTGGTGCAAAACAATGAAGTCGTCATTGTTGATGAATTTACCGGTCGTCTGATGACCGGCCGGCGCTGGTCGGAAGGTTTGCATCAGGCCGTTGAAGCCAAGGAAGGCGTCAAGATCCAGAATGAAAACCAGACGCTGGCTTCGATCACGTTCCAGAACTATTTCCGCATGTATGCCCGCCTGTCCGGCATGACCGGAACGGCCGATACCGAAGCCTACGAATTCCAGGAAATTTATAGTCTGGAAACCGTGGTGGTGCCACCGAACCGTCCATCCAAACGTCTCGACCGTCAGGATCAGGTCTACAAGTCCTCGCAGGAAAAATACAATGCGATGCTCATCGACATCCAGGATTGTTTTGAACGCGGCCAACCGGTTCTGGTTGGTACCACGTCCATTGAAAATTCGGAACTGCTGTCGGGCATCCTGACCAAAAACAAACTGGCGCATAACGTGCTCAACGCCAAGCAACATGCGCGTGAAGCCGAAATCATTGCCCAGGCCGGCCGTCCGAAAATGATTACCATTGCGACCAATATGGCCGGTCGCGGTACCGATATTGTTTTGGGTGGCAATGTCGAAAAACAGATTCAGCTGATCAATGCCAATCCAGCCCTGTCCGAAGAACAAAAACTGCAGCAGGCTCAGACGCTGCGCGATGAATGGCAGTCGTTGCATGATCACGTGGTCAAGGCCGGTGGTCTGCATATCGTCGGTACGGAACGTCATGAATCGCGTCGTGTCGACAATCAGTTGCGTGGTCGTTCCGGTCGTCAGGGCGATCCGGGCTCTTCCCGTTTCTATCTGTGTCTGGATGATCCGCTGCTGCGCATTTTTGCCGGTGACCGGGTCCGTGCCATCATGGATCGTCTCAAAATGCCGGAAGGCGAGCCGATCGAAGCCGGTATCGTATCGCGTTCGATTGAATCCGCACAACGCAAGGTCGAAGCACGCAACTTTGATATTCGCAAACAGTTGCTTGAATACGATGATGTCTCCAATGACCAGCGCAAGGTAATTTACCAGCAGCGTAATGAATTGCTGGAAACGACCGATATTTCTGAAATGATCACTTCGCTGCGCAACGCGGTGTTCGAAGATACGTTCCGCAGTTTTGTTCCAGCCGAATCGATCGAAGAACAGTGGGATGTGAAAGGGCTCGAAGCCGCCCTGTCCACCGAATGGCAGCTGGAAATGCCGTTGCAGCAAATTCTCAAGGAACATCCGCAATTAACCGACCATGATCTGCTCGATAAAGTATTGAGTGCTGCACTGGAAAGTTATGATGCCAAGGTGGCAATCGTCGGACGTGAATCGTTCGGTCGCTTTGAACGCAGCGTCATGTTGCAAAGCATGGATACGCACTGGCGTGAGCATCTGGCTGCGCTCGACCATTTGCGTCAGGGTATCCACCTGCGCGGTTATGCGCAAAAGAATCCTAAGCAGGAATACAAGCGCGAATCCTTCGAACTGTTTGCGCAGATGCTGGAAATGATTAAAAACGATGTCATCAAAACAGTGATGATGGTGCGCATCCAGTCGCGGGAAGAAATCGAAGCAGTCGAGCCGGAACAGGTTGTCAACGTCAATTATCAGCATGCTGATTTTGATGCCAGTGTGGCGCCGGAAGAATTGCTCTCGCCTACCGTCGAGCCTGAGCATCTGGGTGCGAATACGCCGCAGGTGAATCATGCATTGAAAGTGGGGCGCAATGATCCGTGTCCCTGTGGCAGCGGCAAGAAATACAAGGTTTGCCACGGCAGGCTGGCTTGAGCTCAATGGCAGAATAATAAAAAGGGGACTCGTTGGTCCCTTTTTTTATGAACATAAGTAAATTGAGATGTGTTCGTTGCATCCACGGACCCTACAAATTATCGAATGAACCAACAAGCCTTTGCCCTGGTACTGTGCGCCGGACTGATCCACGCGATCTGGAACATTGTCGCCAAAAAGGCCGGCGGTGATGCGCGTTTCGCCTGCTTCACAAAGATTTCCGTACGGAATTGAATTGCGCGGTATTTTCCCCTCTTATCAGACCTTAAACGCCAGCCTGAATGGTGATAATGGCTACAACAGGCACATGGACCGTGATGGACTTTCACGCCGGTGTCGATGATCAATCAGGCAGGAGACGCTTATGGATAACACCTACTCGCACGAATCCGGTCATTTCCCGTTTCTGGACGATGCCGAGTCAGGCTTTAGCGAACGCCTGCTCGACATGCATCTGTTCCGTTCCGGTGTTGCCGGTTATGCGCAGTCCGGTGTCACGCTCAAAGATAAGGCCGCATTCCGCAGCGACGATACCCTGTTTTCCAATGCAGACCAGATCGCAGCGCTCAATAATCTGATCAACCAGTCGCGCTTTGCCGAGGCCCAGTCACTGGCCCGCACCATCACCAACCGTTATCCTTTGCAGGGCTATGCCTGGCATGCGCTCGGAGCGATACTTCTTCAGCAGGGACAGGTCGAAGAAGCGCTGCAGCATCTGAAAACCGCGATTGTATTGCTGCCGGCCGATGCACAGGCCTATAACAATTACGGCTGTGCGCAGGAACGACTCGGACTCATGCAGCAGGCGCAACGCAGTTATCTGTATGCGATTTCGATCAAGCCGGAATTCGCCCAGGCGCACCATAATCTGGGTGTGGTGAACAGAGCGCTGGAATACTATGAGGAATCCGTGGCCAGTCTGCAGCATGCCATCCTGATCAAGCCGGATTATGCCAACGCCTATTTCAACCTTGGACTGACGCTGATCAAACTGAACCGGCTGGACGAGGCTGCCAACAATTTTCAGGTGACGCTGAAAATCAAACCGGATCACAGGTTCGCCAAAAGGGCGCTCGAGATTGTTTTGCCGCACTTGCAAAGTGTGGTGTAGGCTGGGATGAAATCGTAGGCTGGGATGCAATCGTAGGCTGGGATGCAATCCCAGCATTTCAACCGTTGATGCAGGGATTGCATCCCAGCCTACGACGCATCCCAGCCTGCGACGCATCCCAGCCTACGCACTGTCTTTCAATAGACGCAGCAGCGCCGCCGTATCCAGTTTCGCCGACACATCCCCACCTTCGAGCAGGCTGTCCGCCAGATCACGTTTCTGTGCGTGCAGCGCAATGATTTTTTCTTCGATGGTCTGCTGTGTGACCAGCCGGTAAATTGTCACCGGTCGCAGCTGTCCCATGCGGTGCGCGCGGTCTGAGGCCTGGTCTTCCACCGCCGGATTCCACCACGGATCGAGGTGAATGACATAATCCGCCGCAGTAAGATTCAACCCGGTGCCACCGGCCTTGAGGCTGATCAAAAACACGTCACCCTGACCGGCCTGAAACGCTTCGACCCGCTGTCTGCGCTGTACCGCAGGAGTACTGCCATCCAGATACTGGTAACTGATGCCTTTGTTGTCCAGCCAGGCGCGCACGATAGCCAGATGATCCACAAACTGGCTGAACACCAAGGCCTTGTGATTATTGTCCAGCAGCTCTTCGAGCGTTTCTGCAAAGACTGCCAGTTTGCTGCCGGCGACATCGGTCTGTTTCATGACCAGTTGCGGATGACAGCAGAAGCGGCGCAGTTTGGTAATCTCGGCCAGCACCTGCATCGACTTGCCCTGCTCGGGTGACATATGTTCGATTTTATCCAGTGCTTCCTGACGCAGCGCTTCGTACAGATGACGTTCCTGATCCGACAGTTCTACCTGCAGGGTAATTTCGGTTCGGGCCGGCAGCTCGGACAGCACCTGGGTTTTGGTGCGACGCAGAATGAAGGGCTGGATCAGTTTTTTCAGATGATTGCGCGCCTGCTTGTCGCCGCGCTCGATCGGGTTGGCGAATCTCTCGGTAAACCGCTCTTTGGAGCCGAGCAGTCCGGGATTGATAAAGCGGAACAGATTCCACAATTCACCCAGATGATTTTCAACCGGTGTGCCGCTGGCAATAATCCGGAAATCGGCCTTGAGCGCCATGGCCGCCTGCGAGCGTTTGGTGGCGGCATTCTTGATAACCTGTGCTTCATCCAGTACCACCGTGTGCCAGTCGATCTGCGCGAAAGCCGCATCATCCTGCTGCAGCATGCCGTAACTGGCAATGACCAGATCAAACGGACCCAGTTTGTCCAGCGTGCGGTTTTCATGGTAAGCGCGCACGTTGAGCGTGGGCGCAAAGCGCGCCGTTTCAGCCTGCCAGTTCATGGCGACCGAGATCGGGGCGACCACCAGCGCCGGACCGTGCGGTGCGCGCTCCAGCAGTACGGCCAGCGTCTGCACGGTTTTGCCCAATCCCATGTCATCGGCCAGGCAGGCACCCACCCCCCAGTGCGAAAGTCGCGACAGCCATTGATAGCCTTCCAGCTGATAGTCGCGCAAGGTGGCCTGTAGCGTGGAGGGCAGTTGCGGCTGGTAGTCGGCCAGTGCAGATAATTTCTGCAGCTGGGCGGCCCAGTCTGCGTCGGCCTGCAGATCACCTGCTTCGCCGGCCAGTTCGGCCAGCATCGGGGCCGCCAGTTTGCTCACGCGCGCGCCATCTTTGCCGACCGAATCGGCCAGTGCGTTGAGTTCCAGAAGTCGTTTTTTAAAACTCTCGGTCAGGGCCAGAAACTGATTGTCGCCCAGTGGCAAAAAGCGCCCGTTGGCGCTGTTGACCATATGCAGCAATTCACGCAGCGCCAGCACCTTGCCGTCATCGAGCCGCACTTCGCCACCGGCCACAAACCAGTCGCCCTGTTTTTTGATTGACAAATGCAGTTGCGCCAGGCTGGTGGTGGATTTGATCCGGAACCGCTCGCCTTCCGGCCAGACCAGTTCCAGCTGACTTTGATTGCCGTCCTGCGCCAGAGTCAATTTCAGTTCGCCCAGTTCACTCAATAGTTCCAGACACAGTTCCGGATGATTCAGTTCCCATTCCTGACCCTGCTGTTCGGCCTGGTTGAGCGCGTGGCAATGGTTGAGCAGCGTGTCGAGCGACTTCTGCTCCTGCTCCAGATTGCGCGAAGTCTGGATCGCCTTGCCCTGATGTTCTCCCACCACGTTGGCCGAACCCTTGCCCGGTGTAAACCAGCTGCCTTCCGGTAAAGGGCGCACCAGAAACTGTACCCGCAAGCCATCTTTGAGCGGCAGCAAATGGGCATACAGCGTGCGGTCCGCTTCAATCTGGGCGATGTGTCTGGCCAGTTCCGGCAGATCGGAATGAATATCGAGGTGCGGCGCAATCGCGGCGATCACATCCACCAGTTGCGCTTTGGCATTGGCCGGTACCGACAGACCCTTGCCGATAATGCCGGCGATCTGCCTGATTTCAGGACTGCCCGGATACACCACCAGCCGGGTTGGTGTCTGTTTGTGCCAGATCACACCTTCATCGACGTGCATGGCAGGTTCGAGCTGCATGTGAATTTTATCGTCCTGCTGTTTCATCACCAGCGCCGGTTCACCACGGCTGATGTCGATACGCACGTCCGGCGCATCCAGCCAGTACACATGCGGATGTCCGATTAAAAATGGCAGTGCTTTCTCGCCATTGATTTCATAGTCGGAAGCACCGTAATAATTGTCGTAGGATTTCTTGATGCAGCTGGCAATTTTTTTATCCTGTTCGCTGATGCCGGGCAGACTGTCCTGTTCGTATGAAAGTCGCTTCAGCGCGATCGGGCGGCCCTTGCTCCAGATCCCTTTGGCACTGCGTTTCTGTTCGCGCGGTTCCAGATTGATGTAGTGCGATTCGCACTCCAGAAACCACGCGATACGTGCATCCGCGCCGGTTTTTTCAGTGCTTTTCAGTTGCGCCAGCGCGGTCAGGGCGCGCTGCCAGGTTTCTTCGCGCTGCAGCGCCTGATACAGCGGTCGCAGTCCGTGCCCGGCATGCCAGTTGTCCAGTCCCGCCGCCGGGTCGATCGATTCCTGGAACTGCACCAGATACAGTTGCGCAATTTCAGCGGCGACCCAGACATAGCCGTGCCGCTGACACAGCGCAAACAGAGTTTTCAGATGACGCCGGTCTGCATCGGACACCGGACTATCCTGCCAGAAGTTGGCCAGTCGCACAAAAAAATCATCCAGGCTCTGGTATTGCGACGCAACCGGTCTGACTTCAATGGGCGTGCCATTTTTCAGATGTTCAATCAGTGACCGGATGGCCGGATAGAACTGGGCCTGGCGCAGCTTGCAGCCTTCATCGCATTGATCTTTGGCGTTTTTAAGGGCTTGCGCGCTCGGGTTGGCCAGCAGGGTGACGGTATAAAACAGGCCCGGCAGATCGGGCAGGAACATTTTGCGTTTGTTGGTTCTGCTTTTGCGATCCACCAGTATCCGGTTGAAGGTCTCGGTACTGTTGAACACATCCCCTTTCTGCAGGGCCGCGATGGCCAGCGGAAAGTTGTCGTGCAGCTGCTGCACCGGCTCCGGATCGCCGCGCAACAGTGCCTGTATGCACAGCGCTTCCATCAGCATGGCATCCTTGCCGTAGCGGTGGGCAGCATGCAACTTTGCATACTCATAGGCGGTGCTGCATTTTTCCAGCATCCAGCTGGCCGCGGAAAACAGATCGAACAGTAAAATGCCCTGCAGATTCGGCTTCAGGTGGTCAAACAGAATGGTACCGGCGGCAGTGGAAAATAATTTTTGGGCCGGCAGCGTATCGAAGGTATTCGGAAACGAAAAAAACTGGGAACGCCAGTGGCCGAGCTGTGCCAGATCCTCATTGAGTGCGGCAAACAGCATTTCGCGCTGACAGAAGGCGGAGGACGGTGTGGCCCAGCTCGAGTATTCACGGTTTCTGGATAAAAAATCGCGCACCTGATGGATCCACGGCTGTAACTGACGCTGTTCATACAAATCCAGCAAGGCCGCGTGACCGGCTTCCGGGGTGATCTGGTAACCCGAGCCGGCCAGAAAATGCACGCTGCCCGCTGCAACCAGATCGGCCAGCGAAGATTTGATGTGGGAGACGTTGTAGTGCGAACCGATATTGAGGTTGATTAATGCCGAGACCAGAAATTCATGCAGGCGGTTTTGCGTGATGGGCATTTCCCACAGGGCCAGCGTGTACAGAACGGGGAGTTTGTTTACCGGCGTATCGCTTTTGTGAAGTTGGCTGGGTGGTATGTAAGGCATGGGGTGGTTTTCAGTTCTTTGTCGCGTACCGAATGATAATTGATTCGGTCAACATTACCGCGCTATTTTTTTAAAAATGCGGTTGCTTTGTCATACAATACCTCCTTCGCACTTAGTTTCCAAACTCAATTTCTTTCCATATTGCAGGATTTTCCCATGGCCGTTAACTCCCCGCTCCCGATTCCTTCCCAGCTGCACCCTGTTGCCGGCGTGCTGCTTGGCTTTGCCCAGGCCGGTATCAAGAAGGCAGACCGTAAAGATCTGCTGGTCATCAAACTGGCGCCCACTGCCACCGTGTCCGGCGTCTTTACCGCCAACCGGTTTTGCGCTGCACCCGTCCAGGTCAGCAAAGCCCATCTGGAGTCAGTCGCGCTGACCGGCATGCCGATCCAGGCGCTCGTGATCAATACCGGCAACGCCAATGCCGGCACCGGCATCACCGGACTGGCCGCGGCCAACACCACCTGCAATAAACTGGCAGACCTGATCAATTGTGATGCAGCCCAGATCCTGCCCTTTTCAACCGGCGTCATTCTGGAACAGTTGCCAGTTGATCGGCTGGTGGCAGGACTGCCGGCTGCGATACAGAATCTGAAAGAAGACAACTGGTACCAGGCAGCTGAAGCGATCATGACGACCGATACCCAGCCCAAGGCCGCGTCGCGTCAGGTTCAGATCGGTGCTCATCTGGTCACCATGACCGGCATCAGCAAGGGGGCCGGCATGATTATGCCCAACATGGCGACCATGCTTGGCTTTATTGCCATGGATGCCAAAGTCGCCCAGCCGGTGCTGGACCAGATGGTGAAACAGGCCAGTGACCACTCCTTCAACTGCATTACCATCGATGGTGATACCTCCACCAATGATTCGTTCATGCTCATTGCCAGCGGGGCCGGCACCTGTGAAATCAATGAGGTCACTTCCGATGACTATGCTGCGCTGATGGCCTCGGTACAAAGTCTGGCGCAGCAGCTCGCGCAAATGATCGTGCGCGACGGTGAAGGTGCCACCAAGTTCATGACCGTCACCGTGGAACAGGGCAAGAATGTGGAAGAATGCCGGCAGATTGCGTATTCGATCGCCAATTCGCCGCTGGTGAAAACCGCGTTTTTTGCGTCCGACCCGAATCTGGGCCGGCTGTTGATGGCCATCGGCAAGGCCGGGGTGAATGATCTTGATGTCGGACTGGTTGACCTGTATCTGGACGATGTCTGGGTTGTGAAATCGGGTGGCCGGCATCCCGACTATCTGGAAAGTGACGGACAGCGGGTAATGAAAAACAGTGAAATTGTGACCCGCGTCATTCTCGCACGCGGTGCGGCCAGTGCCACGGTATGGACCTGCGACTTTTCGCACGACTACGTTTCCATCAATGCGGACTACAGATCGTAATGGACAATCTCGACCATTTCCTGCGGCGCGCCGAAGTACTGATCGACCGCGTTGAAGCGCTGCTGCCACCGGCTGTACAGGCCCCCGACTGGGAACTGGCCAGTGCCTTTAGCTGGAAAAAGCGCGGTGGACGCGGCTACCTGCATCCGGTGCGCCATGTGGCTGTAATCCGGTTTGAAGACCTGCATCAGATCGGAACGCAGCGGCAGCAGATTGAGCAAAACACGCGCCAGTTCATGGAAGGCCGGCCAGCCAACAATGTGCTGCTGACCGGTGCGCGCGGTACCGGAAAATCGTCACTGATCAAAGCCTGTCTGAATCACTATGCAGCACAGGGCCTGCGCCTGATTGAAGTTGATAAAGCTGATCTGGCCGATCTGGCCGAGATTGTGGAACTGATCGAGGCGCGGCCTGAAAAATTCATTATTTTCTGCGACGATCTGTCGTTCGAAGAAGGTGAACGCGGCTACAAGGCACTCAAGGTGGCACTCGATGGCAGCATCGCTGCGCAGTCCGGCAACATGCTCATTTATGCCACGTCCAACCGGCGCCATCTGATGCCGGAAAGTCAGTCCGATAACGCCGGTTACCAGCGCGCCGACAACGGCGATCTGCATCCCGGGGAAACCGTTGAAGAAAAAATCTCTCTGTCAGAACGGTTTGGACTGTGGCTGTCGTTTTATCCGTTTTTGCAGGATGATTATCTGGAGATCGTCGCGCACTGGCTGGGCCAGCTGGGCTGTACTGCTGCTCAGATTGACGCTGCACGCGCCGATGCGTTGCGCTTTGCACTGCAGCGCGGCTCGCGCTCCGGCCGGGTCGCGAACCAGTTTGCGCGTGCCTGGGTGGGTGAGCACGGGTGACGACGTCCACGCCGCTCGACGTGGCCGTCGGCATACTGGTCAATCCCGCTGGCGAGGTATTGATGGCGCAGCGACCGGACGGTAAACCATATGCCGGTTACTGGGAATTCCCGGGTGGCAAAGTTGAAGCCGGTGAGGCAATACTGGCAGCGCTGCTGCGCGAATTCAACGAGGAGCTGGGTATCGAACTGGACGCGCAGCATTGCACAGGCTGGTGCTGCTGTGATTATGTGTATCCGCACGCGCATGTGCGTCTGCATTTTTATGTGTGCCGTGCCTGGAAAGGCGTGCCGCAGGGGCTCGAAGGTCAGCAACTGATCTGGCAGGGTGCGACGTTCGCCGTGCGGCCGATTTTGCCGGCGACGATACCTTTACTCGAGTGGTTGATGCCGGTGTAGGCTGGGATGCGTCGTTGGCTGGGATGCAATCCCAGCATCAACGGTTGAAATGCTGGGATTGCATCCCAGCCTACGATTGCATCCCAGCCTACGATTACATCCCAGTATCTACGGTTGCTTACGGATAAAAAATCGAGACAACATAATCCGTTGCCTTGACCTTGTCCACCACAAAATACAGTTTGACGGCCTGTTCCTGACCAGCCTGAAATCCGCCCAGTTCTTCCTTCGGTGAAGCCAGATATTCGGATGGCAGAAATACCCGCCTGAGCACGACCTGCTTTTTCGGGTCTTTCAGCGTGAGTTCGATATGTGGCCAGGCTTGCGGCAAAGTGGAATGATTGCGCATGAGCAGGCTGAATTCAAAGGTGTTTTCATGTGGCAGACTGTGCAGCTCGTCGGCTTCATAACTGATCGCATCGAGCTGTGCGGGCAGACTGACCTGGCATTGTGCCAGGCGGCACAGCATCAACAGTGTTGTTCTGGATTGCGGATAGGCTGCGGCAAGATAATTGCGGAATTGGTAGGCGGCCTGACCGGCCAGCGCGAGTGTGAGCAGCACTGTACCGGCAAAGAGCAACCATTTCAGACGTTTGCGGGTCTTGGCCTGACGGATAAACAGCAACTGGTCGAACTCTTCGTCGAGCCCGGATTCTGCCTGCGCTTCATCGAGCTCGTTCAAACCTTCTTCAAGATCTTCCTCGGGCTGTGGTGCCATTAAAGGATCCGCGATGTTGCGGTAAGCGACGAATTCCGTATCGAACAGTTCACCGGGCTCGGTCAGAACAATTTCTTCCGTGACTTCCGGTTCCAATGCTGCCGGTTCTGAGCGCTCCGGCTGCGCCGGGAAAAACGTGTCGACCAGACTGGGCATGTCCAGCACCGGTTCGACCTTGCTGGCAGTTTCCGTGTTGATGCCGAAGGTGTCAAACAGATCCGCTTCCAGAGCGGCATTGGCATCAAGATGTGGCTCGAAAGTCGGTTCAGTCCTGGTTTGGGGTTCAGATACCTCGGCAAGCGCGACGTCAGCGTTGATTTCAGGGGTATTGATCTTGATCGAAGCGCCCCCGGTATCGGCCTGCGCCAAATGTTCGATACCGTTAAAAACCTGATGACAGATACCGCAGCGTACCAGGCCGGACTGGAGTTTGAGCTGGTCGTTGGCGACCTTGAAGGTAGTTTTGCAGTAAGGGCACCTGGTCGCTAACAGCATGGCAATTCAGAGTGCAGCAGGGCGTTGACCATAGAGGGCAACCCAGCCCTCGCGTTCCTGCCAGACCGACATCGCCAACCAGGGCGCGTAGGCCGCGGCGACTTCCTCGGCCTGACGCGCCAGCACGCCGGATAAAACCAGCATGCCGCCCGGCGTCACCTTGGTGGCGAGCATGGGTGCCATGAGCTTTAACGGATTGGACAGAATGTTCGCCACAACCACATCGTAAGTCGTGCCACTGATTTTGTTGGGCAGGGCAAAGTCGATTTCGCACTTGTTCTTCAAGGCGTTGCATTCGGCCGAGGTGATGGCCTGCGGATCGATATCCACGCCATCCACTTTTGCTGCACCGAGTTTTTTGGCAACGATGGCCAGAATGCCGGAACCGCAGCCGTAATCCATGACCGATTTGCCGACGGGTGCATTTTTCTCCAGCCATTCCATGCACAAACGGGTCGTTGGATGCGAACCGGTGCCAAAAGCCAGACCGGGGTCCAGCTCCAGAATGATGGCATCGGGATCCGGAGCGCTGTGCCAGCTCGGCACCACCCAGATCCGTTCGCCGATCTGCATCGGTTCAAACTGGGATTGGGTCAGACGTACCCAGTCCTGGTCGGCAACCGAGCGCAGCACATGTCTGGGTACCGGCATGTTGCATAGTGCGGCAGCCTGTTCGACCAGTTCGGCGTGATTGAAATCGGTCTCAGTCAGTGCCACTACACGACTGTGTTCCCAGGCAGCTTCCTTGGGCTCCATGCCGGGTTCGCCAAACAGTGGCTGTTCAGCATCGGTGCCTTCATCGGCATCTTCAACCGAGACCGACAGGGCGCCAAGCTCCATCAACACATCAGAAAACTGCTCTGCATGCCCGCGATCGACTTCAGCAACAATTTCTATCCAGCTCATTCTGACATCCTAAAACGAAATTATTTTTTATCCGACTTGGATTTGGTCAAATCCGGCTTCTGCGCCAGTTTGTGTTCCAGGTAATGAATATTGGTGCCGCCTTCGATGAAACGGGCATCTACCATCAGTTCGCGGTGCAGCGGAATGTTGGTCTGGATACCTTCGACCACCATTTCCGACAGTGCGATCTGCATGCGGCGAATTGCCTGTTCACGATTGGCACCGTATGAAATCACCTTGCCGATCATGGAATCGTAATTCGGTGGCACAAAGTAGCCATCGTAAGCGTGCGAATCAACCCGGATGCCCGGGCCGCCCGGCACGTGCCAGGAAGTGATTTTGCCCGGTGACGGAATAAACTTGAACGGATCTTCGGCATTGATACGGCATTCGATGGCATGGCCGCGAATCACAATGTCGCGCTGCTTGAAGCGCAAGACTTCGCCGGCCGCAATGTGGATCTGTTCCTGAACAATATCAACACCGGTAATCATTTCAGTCACCGGATGTTCAACCTGCACCCGGGTATTCATTTCAATGAAATAGAATTCACCGTTTTCATACAGGAATTCAAAAGTACCGGCACCGCGATAACCCATTTTGCGACAGGCCTCGGCACAGCGTTCCCCGATTTTTTCGATGGTCTTGCGTGGAATATCCGGGGCCGGCGCTTCTTCCAGCACCTTCTGGTGGCGGCGCTGCATTGAACAGTCGCGCTCACCCAGCCAGATGGCGTTGCCATGGGTATCGGCCAGAATCTGGATTTCCACGTGACGCGGATTTTCCAGGAATTTTTCCATATACACTTCGGGATTGCCAAACGCAGCACCCGCTTCGGCCTTGGTCATGGTCACCGCATTGAGCAGTGCCGCTTCGGTATGCACCACGCGCATGCCGCGTCCACCACCACCACCGGCAGCCTTGATAATGACCGGATAACCCACCTTGCGTGCAGTCTGCACGATTTCTTTCGGATCGTCCGGCAATGCGCCATCTGATCCTGGTACGCACGGCACGCCGGCCTTGATCATGGCCTGTTTGGCTGACACTTTGTCGCCCATGAGGCGGATCGAATCGGAGCGCGGACCAATAAAGACAAAGCCGGATTGCTCAACCCGTTCAGCAAAGTCGGCATTTTCAGACAGGAAACCATAACCGGGATGAATCGCCTGCGCATCGGTCACTTCAGCAGCACTGATAATGGCCGGCATGCTCAGGTAACTCAGGGCAGAAGGGGCCGGACCGATACAGACGGACTCATCGGCGAGCTTGACGTATTTGGCTTCGCGGTCGGCTTCAGAGTGCACCACGACAGTTTTGATACCCATTTCGCGGCAGGCGCGCTGGATACGCAATGCAATTTCGCCACGATTGGCAATTAGAATTTTTTCAAACATGATTTGTAGTGACAATCTCAGGATAAAACGACGGTGGCCTATTGTTCAGGAATGTGGATGAGGTCCAGCAGGGCCTCATCACCGGTCTGTAACTAAACAATGACGAATAACGGCTGGCCGAATTCTACAGGTTGTCCATTTTCAACTAATATCTGTTTCACAACACCTGAGAAATCAGATTCGATCTCGTTAAGCAGTTTCATTGCTTCGATGATGCACAGTGTTTCGCCTTCTTTTACGGTGCTGCCGACTTCAACAAAACTCGGGCTGCCTGGCGCGGAGCAGCGGTAGAAGGTGCCAACCATGGGCGACTTGACGATATGTCCAACCGGAACTTCCTCAACCGGAGCGACCGGTGCCTGCGCCTGGAGCGGTGCCGGCGCATAATTGCCTTGCGGCATATTTTGCTGCGGCATGTACATGACCTGTTGCGGCTGTTGTGCAGAGGCCTTGACGATGCGAACCTTGCCTTCGCCTTCGGTCACTTCGAGCTCGGAAATATCTGACTCGGCGACCAGATCAATCAAGGTTTTCAGCTTACGTAAATCCATTTGTTTCCCCAATTATTTTTAGATGTGCTGTGTGAATCGCCGCAATTATAAGGTAATTGGCAGCAGATGCGAGAATTTAATTGTTTTTAAGTGCAAATTCAATTGCCAGGCGGTAACCATCGACTCCCAGGCCGCAGATCACGCCCAAAGCGATATCGGACAGAAATGAATGCTGCCGGAATTCTTCGCGCTGATGAATATTGGAGATATGCACTTCGATGAAGGGGATTGCCACCCCGGCCAGTGCATCGCGCAGGGCGACGCTGGTATGGGTGTAGCCGCCCGGGTTGATCACGATGAAATCGATATTTTGCAGTTTTGCGGCATGAATGCGGTCAATCAACACGCCTTCATGGTTGCTTTGCAGACAGGAAAATTGAGCGCCTTTGCCGGTTACCTGTTCTGCTGCGGCTTTTTCTACCTCCGCCAGAGTCGTGCTGCCATACACATGCGGTTCGCGGGTGCCGAGCAGATTCAGGTTCGGTCCGTTCAACAATAAAATGTTTTTTGCCATTAGAGGTGATCTGAAGGTGATTATTTCAGTCCGAAACGGGTAATTTCCGGGTCAGGCTCAGTGCGTAAATAAAGTGCAAATGAGTAAGTAATCGATTCAGTTTAATGATGATAGCGGCACTTTGCCACTGAAGATCGGGCTTGGCAAGCAGAAATCAAGGATTCGTTATTTTTTTGAAAACATTACTTGAATTTGCTTTGCCAAATTTTATTGATATGGCAATGAACTTCCGGATTTGCGATTTGTCAGGGTATTCGCCGATTGCCTTTTTTTCTTATGTAACTAGCATGGCAAAACCAGTTAATCAGTTCAGATTAATTGGTCAGCGGCAGATAGAAACATCATAGCCCCACTTTATTTGCCACCCGTTCCCACAATCGCTCAGAGGCAATCAATTATGCAGATCAAATCTCGCCCCCGGTTTTCAACGCTCAGTTGGAAATCAATCGTTAACCTGAAACTTCTCTCCGTTCTTATTCTTCCGCTCGTTTTTTCCGCTGCTGTTCATGCAGAAACCTGCCCTGCCAGTCATGAGATCATGCATGACACTGTTTCTGAATTCTATGCTGCAAGAATCGGGGGTGAAGAATGGAAATCAGTCGACCGTTATTCGAAGAAGATCGGCCCATTCACACCCAATTATGTCGAAATAAGGCAGCCAAATGGAAACAATGGACAGGGTGTCGTCAGTTGTCTTTACTCCACCGATCCCAGACACACCCCCAGATTTTTCATGACTTTGCGTATGAGTGCACGTATGCCTGATGAAACAGTCAATGCGTTGCCTGTTGCAGGGTTTGCTGATACGGGAACGGCGATCAATACTGCGGTCGTGCAGCAATGTCGGTTGCATGGCGGTGATACCGGCAATTGCACGTTTAACGTCGTTAGATCGGGAGGCGCCAAGAAAACCAGTACTGTCAGTCCGTTTGGTGCAGCCGCCAAGTCGTGTGATGGAATCAAGGAATCGGCTGACGCTGAATGTGGTAAAAATCCAGGTTCAACTATGTGCAAAACATTAAAGGACGCTTACGAGAGTTGCATGAGAAATTTGCCGTGACGGAGCACAAGCCGCAGTATTAAACGCCAAATTCAAAATCTGATTTGGCGATTTATTTTTTTCAACTCTGTCTTGCAATCGATAAGCCAGCTAAGGCAGTGTTGAAGAATTCATGCGCCGCATGATCAATTCAGTGCGCTTTTGCAGATAGCCAGAACCCCGGTTGATATCATAAAAGCGCGGATTGGGCAACATCACTGCCAGCCGCGCTGCCTGGGCGGCATTCAGGCTGGCTGCCGAAATACCAAAGTAGTGCCGTGAGGCCGCCTCAGCGCCATACACGCCATTACCCCATTCCACCACGTTCAGATAAATTTCAAAGATGCGTTCCTTGTCCATCACCGCTTCGAGCATGAAGGTGATGATGAATTCCTGGCCTTTTCGTATGTAGCTGCGCTGGCCGGACAGGAACAGGTTTTTGGCCAGTTGCTGGGTGATGGTGGAGCCGCCTGATACCACGCGGCCCTTTTTGGTATTTTTTTCGTAGGCTTTTTCCATCGCGTTCCAGTCCACACCGTCATGCTCGGAGAAGTTGGCATCTTCCGAGGCAATAATGGCGCGCTTCAACTGGTTGGAAATGTGATCGTAATTGACCCATTGCTGCTGCAGTCTGAAATCCGGCTTCTTTTCCTGGATGATGGCGAGCTGATGACGCATGAAGGACGTGGTGCCGGGGTTGTGGTCTATCCACCAGCAGATCTGGATAAAGAAAAAGGCCTGGATTAACAGGAACAGGACGACCAGGATCCCTGCTATTTTAAGAATAAGTTTCATTTTATTTTGTTGTTAACAATTCTTTGGTATTTGGCCTGACACCACGCCATATATAAAACGCTTCCGCCGCCTGTTCCACCAGCATGCCCCAGCCATCGCGGGTCACTGCCCCCTGTTCGGTGGCATGCTGCATGAAGGGTGTGGGCTGGGCGGCATACATCATGTCGTAGGCCAGCGCGCCGGGTTTGTAGACATGGTCTGGTATCAACGGGCGTTGCGCACTGATGCTTGAGGAGGTGGCGTTGATGATGACGTCGAACTGGTCGTTAAGTTCATCAAAGGGCAGGGCAGTCAACGTGCCGTGGTTTTGGAATTCAATTTGCAGATCGCGGGCTTTGGCGATGCTGCGATTGGCGATGACCAGCTCCGATGGCCCACATTCCAGCAGCGGCACAATAGCGCCACGCGCTGCACCGCCGGCACCCAGCAACAGGATGCGCTTATCCCTGACAGCGACAGCGGCATTGTTGACGATGTCGCGTACCAGACCGCAACCATCGGTGTTGTCACCAAAAATAGTGCCTTTTTCAAACCACAGGGTGTTGACCGCACCGGCCGAGCGGGCCCGTGGCGTCAGGGTGGTGCACAGGTAGTAGGCTTCCAGCTTGAAGGGCAGGGTGACATTGGCACCACGCCCGCCCTGTTCGATAAATGCGTTCAACGTTGCTTCGAACTGATCGAGTGGCGCCAGTATGGCGCCGTAGGTCAGATTCTGTGCGCACTGTTTTGCAAAGGTCGCATGCAGCTGCGGCGACTTGCTGTGCGCGATCGGATTGCCAAATACGGCATAGTGATCAGGGGCGTTAATGGGCATCTTGTTTGCTGTCTTTAAGTTCAGTGATCAGATCCAGATCGTGCGTGAATTTGAAACGGGTGATGACAACCCACAAATCATCCTTGTCGGTGGAGCGCATGTTTTGCGGAAAGCTGCCAAACGGTGCGGCATGCCGCACAATGCGCAGCGCTGCCCGATCCAGTGCCGCAATACCGGAAGATTTTTCGATGCGCGGTCCCCCTTCTTTTTCATAGATGGTGCCATCCTGGAAAATCGGAATGTAGACGATGAGCTCGCCATACAGCTTTTTGCCGTTCTTCTCGGGAAACTGCATGGTGCCCATGTCTTCAATTCGCTTTTGCATGGATTTGTAATACAGCGCATAGCCGACCGCTCTGGTGCTGGGCGTGATGAAGGTTTTGCGCGGACGCTTGTTCTGGTTTTCAATCGATTGCGAAATCTCCGCTGCCATGCGCGTGATGGCTTTGGTGGTTTCGGTTTCATCCTGACCACTGATGACCGGTTTGTCGGTGGTGGTCTTGTTTTTGTCGAGCGCGTTCGGTACTTTGAAGCTGGATTTGCTGTTGGTCTGGGACAGCAGGGTCTTTTGCAGATTTTCCAGTTCTTCAATGCGGCGCTGGGTTTTGCGGATCGCGTCGCCATCTTCACTGTTGTGCATGTCGGGCAGGGGCGACTTGGCATGACCGTCATCGGCATTGCCACCGCCATCCAGATTGGCCTGTGCCAGCGCCTGGGCCTTGACCGGCGGTTTGCTGTGCTTGGCGTTGACCAGGATGACGTCCAGACCAGGGTCGACTGCTTTCGGTGGCGGCAAGGGCGGGTCGATGAAATGGATCAGCAATATGACGGCGTGCACTAATAAGGAGGCGACCAACGCGATAGTAAAAGTCAGATTTTTCAGGATGGGTTTGTGCATTGGGTTGTGCATTGATTCCAACTTCATTGTTGCGCCGTCTTCAAAAGAGAATGCACTATGGCAAACTTTAATTTGTCTGTCAAAGCAGATCGCCGGATTTGGCGATCTGTGTTGTTAATTAAGAATTGTCCGGTTCTGGTTCCGCTGAGACCGGCGCAGCAGCATCTGCCACTTCAGCGGGAAACTCGTCGACTGCCGGTAGCGCCTCATCGGGAATTTCTTCCTCGTCATCGTCCGGCGTTATTTCCGAATCCGGGCTGGACAAGGTCTCCAGAAAGCGTGCTTCCAGACTCAGATCAATTTCATCCCAGCCGATGATGTCGAGCTTCACATGCGCGCCGCGCTGCATGGTCGGCAGTCCGGCCAGGCGCACGATCAATGGAATATCAACCAGTCGCAGCAGGTCTTCTTTCATCGTCACTGCCTCGAGCTGTTTACCACGCTGTTGCTGCCATTCCTGAGCCAGCCAGCGCAGACACCAGTAACGTTCCATGCTGTTCTGGAAATCGTTATAGGCTGCATACAGCGCATCGAAGGCCGAAACGATGGCAAACAAATCGGCGTCGCGCGGTTTGAAGGGCGCCACCAGCGGCGCGGTCACGCCATGCTGAATGCAGGCCATGATCTGCCATTGATTCACCAGATCGGTGTAACGCCGCAACGGTGACGTGCTCCAGGCGTATTGATCCACCCCCAGATTGTGATGTGGCGCGGCGTGGGTCTGCATGCGCACCTGCATGCGCGTCGCCCATCCGCCTCCGCCGGCACCTTGCGATCTGTAAATTCCCGGAATACCGCAGTCGTGCATCAGTTTGCCCCAGGTGCTGTTGGCAAAGATCATCAGCTCGGCAACGATTTTGTCGAGCGGCGAGCCGCGTTTGCGCGGCACGATGGCGACCACATCGTCGTTGACATAAAAATTGTAATCGGTGCGGTTGTGCTGCTCGGGCTTCAGACCGAAGCCGGCGCGTTTTTCCATGCGACCCTGTTCCAGTACCTGAGCCCATTGCCACAATACGGCAATATCATCCTTGTGCGGATAGTCGCCGCTGCCGTCAGTCAGTGCGGCTTCGGTGATGATTTCGTCGAGCGTATTGTTGCGCAGGTTTTCCGAAATCGGCACGGCTTCAATCCTGCTGACCGTACTGATCAGTGACCAGTCAGCCGGATTGACGGTGGCATACAGTGACACGGCCGGACGGATCTGGCCGGCACCGAGTGTATAGACTGAAACCAGTTCATCGGGCAGCATGGTGATTTTGTCACCTGGCATATAGACCGTGGACATACG
>Ga0316221_1001170_pt1 | contig 28729 bp, 26 predicted proteins | sample TBH18007metaG_FD_206003 | JGI IMG/M metagenome (GOLD analysis project Ga0316221, IMG submission 206003) | Freshwater microbial communities from Trout Bog Lake, Wisconsin, USA - TBH18007 | ecosystem: Environmental > Aquatic > Freshwater > Lake > Hypolimnion/Profundal zone | place: USA: Wisconsin... | reverse complement strand
TTCGGTCGCCGGATAAATGCAGAAGAACCCGAAAGAAACCTGTTAGAACTGTTTGAGCTGGAAGCCATATTTTTCCCTCTATTTTGTACTGTTAGGTCCCTGGTTCGAATCCAGTTCGGGGAGCCAGTTTGGTACGAAGGTGGGCACTACGGTTCCCACCTTCGCCTCAAGCACCACAGAAGCAAGCGCAGCAGTATTTCCGCTGATTACGGCTTGTCCTCCAGTAATACGAATCTCATCCACCAATAGCCGCAAATAGTCCTTTCCAGTCGTGCTGATACGATCAAGCAATATTTTGCGTATGGCTTTGGAAAAGGTTTCCAGCTTGTTTGGGTTGATCATTTCTATCGGCAAGCTTCGCTGGCGATTTAGCGCAGCCATCTCCAAAGTAATTTCCTCCTGCCTTGTTTTCAGTTTCTGGGCGCGCTGCTGTAAAAAATCATCTAGCGGTATTTTTCCCTGCTCAACGGCTTCATACAGTCTTGTTCTGCTGACATTAAGTTGATCCAGCTCGTGTTGTAAAGGTTTGGCTTTGTCATCCTTGCTCAGGAGGGCCTTCTGACGGCTCAGTAGCTCTTTCATCATGATACTCATGCGCTCGGGTACTAAGATTTGGTTCAGCATCGTATCCATGACCGTTTTGTCGAATTTATCCATCGGCAGGGAGGGGGCATCGCAAAGATGATTGCCCTTGTTGATGCGCGTGTTGCATTTGTAGTACCGGTACTTTCCGCCTTTGCCGGTGGCGGTGGTTAATCCCGCGCCACACAAACCACATTTAAGCAGTCCGGTAAGTAATACGGGTGAGTTGACTATTCGTGGAGCCCTTTGAGCGGGGGCACGCGATTCTCTGAGGACACGAACTGCTTCGAAGGTGGCATCATCTATAATCGGCTCGATTTTTAGCTTGATCCATTCTGATTCTGGCTTCAGCGTTTTAGTTTTTTGATTGCGTTTGTTGAAATAGTATTCGCCAATGTAGGCTGGATTGCTCAAAATTTCGTGTACGCGGCTTTTATTCCAAGGGGTGCCGCGATGCGTCAGGCATTTTTCATTGAGATGGGTCGCGATTTGTATCAGCCCAAGCGCACTCCCGTTGATCCCGTTCAGATAGAAATTAAATATATCGCGGACGATGGCGGCTTCATCCGGATGAATTTCGGCACGTTTTTTCTTTTTGGTTTGTGCTTCATCCATAAAACACTCAACAGCCATGTAGCCGAAACACGGGGTTGAACCATTAAGGTAGCCATTTCTTGCATTTTCTTGCATAGCGCGTAACGTGTGCTTTGCATTTTCCTTGCTGCTGTACTCGTCAAATAAGCTGACCAGTGTGCTAGTCATTTCTCCATTTGGGTCGTCCGATGTTTGCTGGGTGATTGAGATGACGCGGCATCCAGAGCGTTTGAGCTTTTTTTCGTAAAACAGGAATTCATACAGATCACGAAAAAATCGTGAACGGCTATGAACGATAATTGCCTGGTAGGGTGGCGGCGACATGACGGCGGAAGCAATCATTTGTTGAAAGGCGGGACGTTTATCATCGGTTGCAGTCGCACCTGCTTCGATAAACTCATCTGCGACGATGTGTCCGTTTGCTTTACACCATGCGCGCATTTGGTTCAACTGATCTGGCATTGATAGATCTTTATCCGCTTGCTTGGTGGTTGAAACTCTGGCATAGAGGGCAACGTACATGAAAATCTCCTAGCTTATGAGGTGGCAGATGGATGTTCAATCTTCTGCATTTCAAGTGTGATCTCATTCAAAATTGACATGAGTAGCGCTAACTCCTGTTCGCCGACTTGCATGGCATCAGGCTTGAATTGAATCTGAAACGTAATGGCGGATTTGTCATCCGGTTTATCAGTTGCATTGAATTGTGTTGTTGGCACGGCGCGCGCTCCACAGCGGCTCCTTTTTATTCAGAAGGAGTGCTATGGGAGTTTCGACCGGACGAAGTGGACGTTGTCGTAACGGATCCTGCGCATTTGCCACGTTGGGCCGATACTTGGAGTGTTACCTAGGCGACGCCCTCACAAAAAGCGTCCACCCACCACATCGCTGCCCGCTTAGGGGCACCTTTCGATCCGTTAACTGATGAAGATAACGGGAGGCGGCTGACAGGCACGCGCCGCCTCGGTCATTGGTACGTGCGGATGAAACTGTAGACGATATTTGCTGCGGCGACAAGTGATTTAATGAATTTTAATTGATTGATTTTAAAGGTGATAGTAGGTATTTTGCCAGTTTTATTGTTCTTTTTAAAAGAAAAGAGAAATGGCGTTTTTTTAGGTGTAAATCAGTTTTTTTAAAGATTTTCTGTGGAAAATTGATAATAAAATGCGATTTTTCCCGACCGCGCTTGCGCGGGAATCGCAAGGAGCCGCCAGGCGGAAAGCGAGCGGCCCAACGAATCCCGCTCGCGGGTGAGGCGGGAGAGTTTTTAATCGGCAGTGCGGGTGGGTTGTTGCATGATGCAGTTCGCATTGCTTCGGTAAAGTTATATTCGTGACAAGTCACGATAAGGTGCGAGTTTGATTTGAGCCGTAAATTGTTTCAGTTGCGCCGTTTCAGCGCTGCTCAGAATTCAACGATTTTTAACGTAATTCGCGCCATTAGATCGCTAAAAAATTGCGGAGATAGTGCCGGTATCGAAATACTGGCGTATTTTCGAGTTGAAAAACGATGATTTCCCTGAAAACACTGCTTAAAATTGCCAACAATAGGAAAAGTTAGCCATTTTATGCTGCCTTAAAATCGGATTATTCCTTGCTATTACCGGCTTAAAAAATAATATTGCGAATTTGAGCCTTTAAATTTGGCGGAATCTAGCTACGTTTCCCACGCATATCTGCTTGAGTTATCATTGTTTTTTATTAAAAAAATCGCCAGACAGATAATTAAAATGCAGAATCAGCACAATTGCGCGCTGATTCTGCACCTAGGCTCAATCCCAGCAATAAGCGCCGAAGGATTTTGCCGTTCTTGTCGATGAGTGCAGTGGAAATTAATTAAAATTCTCTGGGTTGTGGTAATCCACCAGCGAGTTTTCGACCTGCGTTACGATTTTGGTCTTTTGTTCTAGGATGAAATCGGCAAAAGTTTGCTGCGTGGCATCGCTAGGAGCAGGATTGCCGGAATAATCTGAGTCCAACCAGTGGTCATCCACAGCGGTTCCCTCCAAAAATGAACAGCTGTGCTTATGAATCCCGTCATGCCAAAGTTCAGCATCTATCTGTAGCGGTTCGCCATGCTGACGTCGGCGCTCAGTCATTTTCCATTGAAAACCCTTCACCTGATCAATATGAGGTACCTTGTTGGCAGCAGATGTGTTGACCAGCTCAGGTAAATCAATCACCTCTATTAGACTGATGTGCATATTTTGATAAGCAATTAGGCTATCAAAATGACAACGCACCAGGCGAATGTTTGGCGCAACAGGACTGCCCCACTTGTGTCTGAGGGAATTTGTATGTCGCGTTTCGTGGTCAATCCCTCCACACATCGCAGCCGGATAAGGATAAGCAACGAAACAGATCCGCCCAAGTTCAGCCTGCTTAATGACTTCATCGGTTTGCCGTTGTAGCCAGCGCCGCCCGGATTTTCTACTGTTTTCTTGCTCAAAGTAATATTTGGCGTGCGGTGAAATTAGCTGACCATCTGGTATTTTGCCAGAACGCGGTAGATGTTGGCGCAAGCTGGCTTCAGTTTCATAATCACAATTTAATTGTTGCGACAACGCATGCAACGTCTGGATCGCCATTGCATCGTGCCGCCACTTTGTTGGGATTTTGATGTCCTTGCCCGATTTCCCGTTGACGCGATTGGCACCTGCCTCCTGCAATCGTAAAAAATATCCGGCGTTTCCATCCGCCCGCTCCCGATAGATTTGCTCTTTTTTGGTTAGTCGGCGGCTGACCTGACCGACTGTATAGGGACTCATGCCGGTAATCAGAGCCAGCTCATTTTCGCGTATCCAGCCTTGCATCTTAATGCAACCAAGCATGGAGAGCTCATTTCGCAGGCCGATTTCTTGTCCATTTTTTTCGACGCCGCGACTCAGGTCGGTTTTTTTTGTGTGATTTTTCATGTTCATTTCCCTCTCATATCGACCACATCGGTCATGTAATGAAATGAATTTCACGTGTGTGTAATTTTTTCAGGCATCATTTTTTAAAAATAAAATGACGCCTGTTATCGGCATGCCAACGTTGAGGTGCAACGTTGGCTGCAACGATCACTGCAACTTTTGGTGAACTTGACTTGTTGCAGTGAATGTTGCGCGGCCTTGCTTCGACTGTATATCGCATCCTGCGATATACAGCCTAGCAAATGTACCGATGTTTTATCGGTCAACTCGGCTGTAAGCCTCGTATCCCTTGGTCGGAGCTGGGAATCGCTCCTTCGCCCTAGGGGGCGACCAAGGGCAGGTCAACGGCGCGCACTTCCCGAGCTACGCTTTGCCTTTTGCAACCTGCTGCGCAGGCGGGTGTAGCGCTTTTCTGATGTTCGAGTATCTTCCCTTCGGTCAGAAACTCTCCACCCTGGCGGGCACGTTGCCGTGTCAGAAAACCACTACACCCGCCTGCGCCTCCGGCTTGGGGGAAGTGCGGGGCTGCCGCCCCCACTAACTATCGCTCGCTGGGGCTCGCTAATTTCCACGCTGCCGCATGGAAATTCACGTTAGCGGCTCCCCGGTAAACCATTCGCGCTGGACGCGCTCACAGAGCATTCGCGCCTGTGGCGCTCACAGTTCGTGCGTTGAACATTGGCTGGCTAAATATAAAATAATTATCACTGCTGAACAGCTGTCATCCATGATATGGCACAATGTGCCAATTGCAGTTGTTCATGCAGTACAAATTTCGGATACGCTTCAGTAGCAACTTAACAATAGGAAATTACATGGGTCTTGGCGAATGGTTCAGTGGCTTCTGTTCAAATATTCAAGTCGAAAATAGCGGCACTATTTCCTTGCGCTATAAAAGCATTACGAAGCGTCTGAACACCGATTTCTGGAATACTACCTCCGATACTGCACACAGCCTGTATGTTGGGTCATATGGTCGGAACACGGTCATAAAAGATTTCAGCGATATGGATATGGTGATCGAGCTACCATCTGATATGTATTTTCAGTATGAAAAACACAGCGGAAATGGTCAGTCAGCACTGCTCCAAGCCGTTAGAACCTCGATGCAGAAGACATACCCTACAACGGCTATTGGCGGTGATGGACAGGTTGTTGTCGTAAATTTCCAAGATGGAATTATATTCGAGGTTGTGCCAGTTTTTAGTAATCAGAGCGGTAGTTATACATATCCCGACTCGAATAACGGTGGATCGTGGAAAACTACTAACCCAAGACCAGAGATTGAAGCTATTAGGGTCAGAAACATTGAATGTAACGGCAATCTTGTAGCACTATGCCGAATGATGAGAGTATGGAAGCGTATATGGGATGTGCCAATTGGCGGATTACTCATTGATACACTTGCCTATCAATTCATTAATGGTTGGGAGTATAAAGATAAGTCATATTTTTATTATGATTACTTGTGCCGAGATTTCTTTAAATGGATGTCGGAGCAAGATTCTGAACAAGAATATTGGAAAGCGCCGGGGAGTGGCCAATATGTGTACGGGAAAGGACTATTTCAATACAAAGCCAAGCGCTGCTACAACATTTCACTAGAGGCGATCACACATGAAACCACCACGCCTAAACAGGAATGGTCGGCCAAACAGAAATGGAGGAATATCTTTGGAACAGACTTCCCTGACTAATGATACACCAGACTCACGTCATGTCCTAGAGGGGCAACTTAGGGAGTGTTACGGACGGGTTATTTATTCTCACAAAACTCATGAGAAGTGCGCAGACGTTCTCCTTGCGCGACTTTCGACAATCAAGCTTTGGCAGATACTCCTGTCTGCGCTCACTACAGTTGGTTTTATAACAACCTTTTTTGGTTCTGAAAAAGTTGGGGCTGCGATAGGCGTTGTACTTTCCACAACACTTTTGGTGTTGAACGCATACACCAAGAATTACGATCTAGGGGAACTCGCGCAGAAGCACAAGCAGGCGGCCAATGATATTTGGCTCATTCGGGAGCAATACCTATCGATACTGGTCGATTTGGCTATGGGGCGAAAATCGCTAGAGGCATTGCAAGATGAGCGAGACAGGCTATTGGCGTCTCTTCATGCTATCTACGCCGGATCACCAAGCACCACTTATGCCGCCTATAAAATGGCACAAGAGGCTCTTAAGCAGAATGAAGATATGACATTTTCCGAACAGGAAATTGATGCATTTCTGCCGAAGGAGCTTAAACGTGGCTAACTGTTATGTGCTAAGGAGCGTGTAGGAATGATGTTCATGTGAGCTAACAGTTTCTCCGTTTGTTCCTTTACGGTAATTGACATATTCGTTGAGCGTCTGCAACGTCTCGTTATGTGGCAGCAGGTCGCGTCTCAGAGAAATAAGTTAAGCTCAATAAATTGATTTAACGTCCGATCAGATATAGGTATTTTCGGCATATTGAAATAGGTGATTTTCTGGTGATCCGCTCTCACAAGTATTTTAATGTAGGAATCGTAATGCCAAGGCTCTGCGGTAATCCTCCCTAAAATTAATTTGCTTATGTGCTTGAATTGCCTTTCCATGTTAAAAAAGGGTAGTTATGAGTATCGCTACAATTTTCCAGAGTTTTCTGGATAATCTTAAAATCAATAGTAATAGTACTGAGCAAATTAGTTTAAGGTACGGAGAAATTACCTCAGCACTTAATAAACAATTTCGTGATACAGAGTCCAAAACAAATAATTGCCTACAAGTAGGGTCATATGGTCGCTGGACAGCAATTAATAATATTTCCGACCTCGATATGCTTTATATCATGCCATCAAGTGCATGGGATGATTACAAGAGCGACGGGCAATCAAAGTTGTTAACCGCTGCAAAAGACGCAATTAAAGCTCGCTATCCGAAAACAAATATTCGAGTAGATCGTTTAGTCGTTTGTGTGACCTACACAAATTTTCATATTGAAGTTCAGCCTGTATTTGAACAGGCCGATGGCAGTTTCAAATACCCTGATACTTACAATGGTGGTCGTTGGAAAGTAACAAAACCCCGCGAAGAAATTCTGGCAATGAAGCAGTTTAGCGAGGAAAAGAATAACAACCTTCGTAAGCTTTGTAAAATGGCTCGTGCTTGGAAAAATAAGCATGGAATTGGCATGGGTGGATTGCTGATAGATACGCTTGCATATAATTTCCTTCAATCTACCGAGGAATACGATAGTAAGAGCTTTCTGTATTATGATTGGATGAGTCGTGATTTCTTTCAGTATTTGGCAGAACAGCCAAAACAATCCCACTATCAGGCTTTAGGGAGCGGTCAAGATGTTAAAGTTCGTACGCCCTTTCAAAGTAAAGCAAAAAAAGCCTACGAACTATGCCTTAAAGCAATTGAAGAAGGTGATGCGGATAAAGCTTATGACAAGTGGCGTAAAGTATATGGCTCCGAATTCCCACGTAAACCAGAGCAAGTTAAAAAGGCTTTTGAGAGCATATCTGCATCATGGCGCAATACAGAGCAATTTGTTGAAGATAAATACCCCGTAGATATTCGCTACGATTTACGGATTAACTGTAAAGTTTCTCAAGATGGATTTAGAACAGATATGCTTAGACAGTTGCTAGCTAAAAAGATACCTTTAGCTATTCGAAAAAAACTTTTATTTACCATTGAGTCTAACAGTGTTCCCAGCGATTATTCAATCGAATGGAAAGTCCTCAATCAAGGTGAAGAAGCTCAACGTAGAGATTGTATTAGAGGGCAGATAATACCTGATGACGGTACATTGACGCGCAGGGAAACAACGGAATTTCGGGGTGAGCATATTGTTGAGTGTTATATTATCAAAGATGGAGTTGTCGTTGCAAGAGATCGAATTGATGTGCCTATTTCAGGAGGTATGAATGACTAAAGATGAGTTACTACAGTGTATTGCAGAAGTAGGATATAACGTTGGTTTTGGTGCAAAAAAGCATTTTTCAACATACGATATTGTAGAAAAAACTCCTGGTTGGATTAGTTTTATTTCAATGGCATTTGGAATTTATGCTCTTGTTTTTGATAGTTTATCGACAAAATTTTTGTCTTCATCATTTGCTGTATTGGGTATTGCTGGTTTGTACGTCACTCTGTATGACAGTAAAAAAACTGATTATGAAAAATCGGCAGTTAAATTAACACAATTATTTAACGAATTAGAAAAGTTATACCGTCATGCAAAAACAGCTGATGATATAGGGTTAAAGAACATTGAAATAGAGCTTGTTAGAGTTGAATCTGATTATTATCAACACAGTATAAGCAAGCAAATATCGTTAAGTGATTGGTATGCTCACTACAAATTTTTTTGGCAACATCAAATTGATTGGATAGATGAGCAAAAAAAGTTTCGATTTTTTAGAGACAAAATACCGCTGTCACTTTTAGTTCTGCTACTTATGATGCTTATATCAGCGTTGGTTTATTGTTTTAAAGTAAATTTTTATCTTTGTCGTTTGTTCTAACCATTGAGAGGTGGAGAATACGTGGGGATATTCCCAATATTTTCATGCTTAATGTCTGCATCGTCTGGCAATGTAACTACGTTTTTTAAATTTATGCCGTGAATAAGTCGTTCAAATTAGCTATATATCGTTGTTGGATTGTTTTGCTTGCGAGCTGTTAAGTTTGTAGAAATCGTCAATGCCTATAACTATTCATTTTCAGGTAGGAAAATTTTGAAATTTCTTCCATGAAATGTTTTTTAATATGTGAATTTGTCGCTATGCACTGTTCGAACATAGCGATCAACTCAAAAAAACACGCCCTCTGCGTGGGGGGGCGAGTTATTTATACGATTTAAAACCCTAAGCCTTTATGATGGCGATCTTCCTTGTATTCAAATGGAGGCAGGATTTTAAAATCCTCATCTGTGCCTTGGGCTTCCTTTTTTACCTGTTTGTACGTCGGGTAGCCGCTGGCCTGGGCGACCAAATTGTGGTTGTTATCCATTAAAAAAATCGGCAGCATCTTAAGGTTTTGATACCCCTCTGTTGTGGTCGGAACAAGATATTTTTGCACCGTCTTCTGTGTAAAATCAGTGTACCTGTCTTCCAGCGCCGCGTTGTAAATAGTCGGACGTGGGTGAATCATTTGATTGAATACAACATGGTCTGGAATCGTTTCACGCACAATAAACCCTTCACCATTGCGCTTGATTTCCAAGATGCACTTGTCACACTGCACATTGACCCACTCACCGACATAACTGGCGGGCGTTTCTGTGCCATTACAGCCTGTCAAAGCAACAAAAATTAGCCACGATATTTTTTTCATAATCTCTCCTTGAAGTTTTTGACAGGCTGGCTACATTAAAATTTGTAGCTGATGCCGAACAGAATGTTGTATCCGTTCAGCACGGCGGAGTTTGTATAGGGCAGCAGTGAGTTCGCTACGAGTGCTGTTTTGTCGGTATATTTTTTGTAGTTCGTCTCTGCAAATGCTTGCCATTTTTGGCTTAGTGTGTGCTTGTAACCCACGCCAATTCCGTACCCATTCATATTTCTGAGCGTTGCAGCGGTGCCGTTGATTGGGGTCTGGTCGATTTTCGCAGAGAGGTAACTGAATTTGAGATAGCCCAAGCTTTCATTATTGATTTTGTAACCGGGAACTAAGGAAATACCCCACTGCCCATGAACTTTAATGGTGTCGTCTACGAAGCTACCACTAGGTACGCCTGCAAGATATTGAGACGAAGTGCCCAACTTAGTATTTAGGGGATTCATTTCGGCCAGTACGCCCAGCGTAAACTTATCATTGAGCGAGGTGGTGTAGTCGATTCCTATATTGAGGGGCGTGTTGTTCGATGAAACATCTGACCTGGTATATTGTGTCGGTGCCCCGTTCAAATAAATGTTGTGCAATCCTGCTTTAGATTGCTCGATACCCGAAGAAACTTGAATAGAAAATCCGTCAAAGTTACTTGTGTCGGCAAAAGCTGCGCCAGATGTGAGAGAGGCTGCAACGGCAGCTACGATGTAGAGATGTTTCATAAATTTCCTTTGATTCTGTTGGTTGGATAAAGGTTGCGACGCTAACTTACTGAATTTCTGTTGATTTATTGATTTCTTTTGCCGATGAAAATACATGTTCGTTCGCTATGGGTGTTTCTGTCTGCGTCGAGAGGGCAGTTGCCTGATTTTTTGGATTAAATGATGGAATCAGATAATCTTGCGCGAGGAACTCGGTTTCATGATGACGGCAAAGAATGCCTGTGATCTGATTTGGAAGATGGGTTGTGCACGCCTTGTCGGTGCCCTTGCAGACAACACGAATGACCCGCAACGGATGTGCATTAAAATCCGATTTTCCAAAACTGTAACTTGACCAGATCGGACGTTGCTCGGCATGTCTGCCATAGACGGTTTTAATATCAACGATATCGCCGGGATGTAGTCCGAGAGAATGCTGCGCGTAAGCTGCGCCGCCTTCTTCAAAGAGAACCAATGACAGGTACTTACGTAGCAACGCATCGCTGGGCATTTCAGCGACGCCCCACATGCGGCCAAACGCCCAGGAATGTTCATCGCCATCCAGCACTTTAGAAACTGTTCGGCGGAAAATGATGCCGCTATAGCGTGACTCTTCTTTATTAACGCTCGCATTATTGGCAAGCAATACCGGAATCAGGACGAGTGGCATCGCCGCGACACCGGCAACAGCTGCTACGGCACCGGAAGCACCTGCACCCGCGATGACGCCCGCCTGTTGTAACGCAAAAGTTGATTTTGGATCTTCACGTATCAAACCATAATCGTGATTGAGGTCTGCATCACAGGATGGTGCCAAACTGACCAACTGGGCGTTCGGATTCATTTTTGGTGTACTTGCACAACCCGTCAAAATGGACGCGATGCACATCGCGATCAAGGTATAGTATTTTTTGCTCATGGTCTTGATTTCGGATTTATTGATGGAGTTCGCGCGATAGGATTCACGCGTTGATCTATATCGGTATATCTGAATAGCGGGTGCGGGCTATTTGGCACCGCCAAGTAAGCCATTAAGCAATGCACCGAGTGGGTTGTTAGGCCCGGCGGGTGGCGTGGACGTGTTGAGGTTTTTTCCTTGATTCTGCGCAGCGGGGCTATTTGCTGAAGCGTTCAGGCTTTGGGGTGTATAAACTTTATTGTCTTCATCGATGCAGGTAACAGCGTCAATAATGAATTTGCCGCCATTGAAATGCATGATTTGTGCGTTGTCGACACGGAATTTTTGTCCGATTTTTGGGCTCGAAAGTTGAACATAAGTGACGAGGCCGTCACCTGTGCTGTTTCTAATTCCGTTTGCATCTTCGTATTTGACAACAAATGAATATGATCTGGCGCATGAGCGTGTCATCTGATAGGTCATTTCAAAATTGGCACCGTCAAATGCCCGATGTCTTACTCCTGAGCCCTGAATCGTCATGAACTGGTCAATATTGTGCGGATATTCAATGACTGACTCAGCGGCGAAAGTGTTTGTTGCAGCCAGTCCGGCTATCGCCAAAAAAGCGGTGGTGATCATTTTTTTCATACCTGCCCCATTAGTTAAGTGTGTTGGTTATTGATGCCGGTGAATTGACTATTTCGACTTGTCCGTCCTGATTGCCCATGATTCTGAGTGATGTCGAGCCGAAGTTCTCAAGGGAGGTTGCTGGTCGGTTCAGCGCTGAACCGACCAGATCAACAGAGGGGCTGTTATTTAGATTCAGCAAGTTTTGTTTCCAACACGCCCTTTTTGCCTTCGGCTTCATCCACAAGGTGGAGTTTGTTTCGGGCATACATGACACCCATTTTCACTTCTTGCCAGATGTAGCTGGGGGTGCCAGCTTTAGCATCGATTTCTACCGTGTCCGTGTTTTCAGCTTTTGAACTGATGGTGTGTTTGCCCGGTGTTACTTCTTTGTAGAGGAATGTTTTCGCTGCGGTTTGACCAATCGCCACGCCATCAACCGCTACGTCCATTTTGACCGCGCCGCCCATCGATTCATTACGGTAAACATACACGCCTGCTTTATCAGCGGGAACGGTGAATGTCTTTAATGCGGCATCCTGTTTTACATCGCCCATAGGGACGGATGCGCACCCGACTAGGCTGGATGCGATAACTGCTGCGAATATTAATTTTTTCATTAAATTTTCCTTTTTGTATTTATCTATATGTTTTAAATAGATTTTGTTTTGTTGAGGAGGCTGGGTTATGAAATATTTTCAAGCTTCCTGAGTGGATGTCACAGTTTGTAAATTTCACCGCACTTATTGCACAGCCATGATTTTTGCCAGTGCTGATAGAGTCCTGGTAGCTGTTTCGTATTAAATTGAAATGCGGTAAAAATGAAATAACACCCGGTTGCCAGTATGGCGACTCCAGCAAGCATCGCTCCCGTGGTAGAACCCATTGCAAGCGTAAGAAAGCCAGCGGATGAAAAAATTATTCCTCTTTTATATTCTATCTTCAGTGGAGGGGCTGCTCTCTGTGCCAGGATGGATTGCGACTGACCTGTTGTTTTGGTGACGGCACCTCCCCAGCCAAATAGTCCGCCGCCATGAGCCCCTCCAACAGTGGCGCCTGTCGTATTAATGTCCTGTGTCCCTCCGTGGTAAACCACTTCTAATCGCTGCGTATTATCAGAATTGCATATTGGACATAGCATGGTTGTTCTCTCTAGTTGGTTACCTAACACCATGAAATATTAAGATTCACGGGTGATTCGGTAATTTTTGTAAATGTTCATATTTAAAATGGGTAAGTCACAATAACCACATGGTCGAAATAAATCAATACCCTATGTGTATATAAATATATAAATATATAAATATCTACGTAATAAGTATTGGTTAGATAGACCGCTTTGCTTAAATATCCCTCATCTTATGTGTGGGGAAAATATGTCTAAATACAAAGAGTTATTGGGCAGTCGTATTCGTCAATTGAGAAAGCGGGATGGGCTGTCACAAGAGAAACTGGCTGAGTTGATCGGGATTGATCCCAACTCAGTAAGTCGAATTGAATGTGGCGTTCATTACCCGTCGCTGGATATGATTGAAAAATTTGCTGCGATTTTTATGGTCGAAATGCGAGATTTATTCCTCTTCTCTGATCAGGAGTCCCCGGAAGAAATGCGTGCTTTTCTCATCAGGATGGCTTCAGAGGCCGATGTTGAAAAACTGCGTAATTTGGTCCGGATTGTCCGGGAGGTTATTTAACTGTAGACGCGATCAAGCTAAGCGGTGTTCTGCTACGCATAGGTCGTGTCACTAGATTTACTGATTTTTATTTTAAAGAGCGTTTTTAAATAGTATAAAAATATTTGAAATCAATCTATTCCCATATAATATTCACAAATATTTAATTAAAGTGAACAAATGGTGGGGCGTACTGAAATGACTATGGAATCAAGTGGGGAAGCAGGGGCTAAAGCAGAAAAAAAGGGGCGTGGACGACCCCGCAAGACGGACGAAGAGTGGAAAATTTCACTTGAAAAAACACAAATACTAGCGCGGGAGGTTCGAGACGCTTGGCCGCGCGTGAACAATAAGCGCATCTCAGTCGAGGCGTTGTGTGAAGCGCTGGAGCATGAAGGTGAGGTGTGCGGGGCTGGGACATGGCGTAAGTACGAGGCGGGATGCTGTGTCATGTCTGCGGACAAGATGTTTAGTATTGCATCACTTGCATTTGTCAAAGGTGCGAGAGGAATTGCGGTAAGAGCGGCGATGTTGTTTCACGGTATTAGTTCAACAAAGGATGTGATGAACGTGGATGAAAGGGCTATCGGTGTAATTTCGTCAGCAATTTACTCGTGGATTGGGTGGGTAGCCCCTCTGGAAATGATGGTTGATGATTTTAGTGAGCGTTTCGAACGGATAGTAAAAATTGCAAAGGATGTCGCATGGGAAAAGTATCTTAATCAGCAAAATGAGCGTGAAATTGGGGAGGAAAGAGCGTGTGAAGCGTCCGGGTATTATAACGATCTCGCAGCTTATGATGAACGGTTAATCGCTGCGCATGAGCAGGAAATGAAAAAATATCATATGGTTCAAGATGCTGAATTTACAGGGATTACTTATGCGGTGGAAAATTTAGTTAGAAAAAAATAGTTAATGAAAAACAGGTGGCCCTCTTTTTTTAAAAGAATTTTGATGGGTTAAACCGCCAAATCAAGTAAATTGCAGTATCCCATGTCGTGACGCCAGTTCGACATGGTTAGTGTTAATGTGTCGATTAGATCGGTTTTTATAAGAACGGCGAAGTTCGATTTATGTATACGTAAGGGTCATGTAAGGTGAGTGGCGTATAGTGCATTCTTCTAAATTGAATCGCGCTGTATCGCATAGCCAATGATTATCAAAGAAGCAGACGACAAGAAGTCACAAATTGCCATTCTCCAAAACTTGCTGAATCGGTCTGACTGTCCCCCAGATACTCGCAAGAAGATCGAGCAGGAAATTCGCAATATTCATACTGGCATCAAAGGTGAGGATGAAGCGGCCTACGAAATGAAAGTGCATTGGGGTGAGTCCAAGAATTGGATGGTGATACATGACTTGCGGATCGAGTATGGTGATCTGGTGGCTCAAATTGACCATTTGATCGTGAATCGCTGGCTTGAAATTTGGGTATGTGAAAGCAAGCATTTTTCTGAAGGCGTAGCCATCAATGAGCACGGGGAGTTCTCAGCATTTTTTGGCAGTAAGCCTTATGGTGTGCCATCACCCGTTGCACAGAATAATCGCCATATCCTGATATTGAAACGTCTTTTTGATTCTGGGGCTGTCAAATTGCCGACACGATTTGGCTTTACGATAAAGCCTGATTTGAAGAGCTTGGTGCTGGTATCTAAGAACGCCAGAATTGGGCGTCCTGAGGTCAAAGTTGATGGGGTTGATTGTGTTATTAAGAACGATCAGCTGTTTCAGGCAATAGATAAAGCAGTTGATGCCAATAACAACCCGCTGATGATGGCAAAAGTGATTGGTCCAGATACGCTGGAAGCCGTGTGCCGAGACATTGCAAAACAGCACAAGCCAATTAGTTTCAACTGGCATGCTAAGTTCGGCCTTTCAGCAATATCACCTATGTCTTCGTCGGCACCGGCACCGGCCTCGGCATCTAATGACGTTCAAGCTGCTGTGCAGGTCAAACCGGCAACTCAGCCGCCGGAAAATAATTCTGCCCCCTCCGCAAGTACGACAACAGAGGGTGACAAACCTAAGCAGAAGCTAATCTGCGCATCATGTTCCGCGCCTGTACTGTACAGTGTTGCCAAATTTTGTTGGTTTAACAAAACAAAGTTCGGAGGAAAAATTTACTGTATGGACTGTCAAAAAAATGTTCAGGCTTCATAATCCAACCCTTGCAACCATAATAATAGAATAAGTATGCTCGAAGACATCAAAAAAACCTTGTGGGCAACCGCCGACAAGCTACGCGCCAACATGGATGCAGCCGAATACAAGCACTTGGTGCTTGGTCTGATTTTCGTAAAATATATCTCCGACACGTTCGCGGCTCGCCGCGCAGAACTGGCCCGGCGCTTTGCTGATGAGTCAGACGACTATTTTTTACCTGATGCCGATGCAGAGTTGCTGGCTGCCGAACTGGAGGACCGCGACTATTACCGTGAGGTGAACGCGTTCTGGGTGCCGGAATCCGCACGCTGGGAAAGTCTGCGTGCCGCTGCCAAGCAGCCGGATATCGGCAAACGAATTGATGATGCGCTCTCGGTCATTGAAGCCGAAAATCCAAAGCTCAAATCCATTCTCGACAAACGGTATGCGCGCGCTCAATTGCCTGACGGCAAGTTGGGTGAACTGGTGGATATGGTCTCAACCATCGGTTTCGGTGACGATCCTGGTCAGGCGCGCGATGTGCTGGGCCAGGTCTATGAGTATTTTCTCGGGCAATTTGCCAGCGCCGAAGGCAAGCGTGGCGGGCAGTTCTACACGCCTGCATCCATTGTTAAAACACTGGTTGCTGTTTTAGCGCCCCATCATGGCAAGGTGTATGACCCTTGTTGCGGCTCAGGCGGGATGTTTGTTCAGTCAGAGAAATTTATCGCGGCACATGGCGGTAAGTTGGGCGATGTCGCGATCTTCGGCCAGGAGTCCAACCCGACGACATGGCGGCTGGCGGCAATGAATCTCGCCATACGTGGCATCGACTTTAATCTGGGCCGTGAGCCGGGCGACACGTTTACCAAAAATCAGCATCCAGATTTACGCGCTGACTTCATTCTTGCTAATCCACCATTCAATATCAGCGACTGGTGGCACGGGAGTCTGACGGGTGATCCGCGTTGGGTATATGGCGACCCACCGGCTGGCAACGCCAACTATGCGTGGTTGCAGCACATGCTGTATCACCTGAAATCTACCGGTCGTGCTGGCATTGTGCTGGCGAACGGTTCGATGAGTTCCAGCCAGAATTCAGAAGGCGATATACGCCGCGCGATGGTCGAAGCCGATGTGGTGGAAGTGATGATCGCGTTACCCGGTCAGTTGTTCTTCAATACCCAGATTCCGGCCTGCCTGTGGTTCCTGTCTAAACAGAAGTCTACCCGTAAAGGTGAAGTGCTGTTTATCGACGCGCGCAAGCTGGGTAGCATGATCAGCCGCGTGCAATGTGAGTTCACCGATGAGGTCATAGAACGCATTGCCGGTACGGTTGCCGCTTGGCGTGCTGAAGGTGGTGAGTATGAAGACATTCCCGGCTACTGCCGTAGCGTAAAATTAGCTGAAATTGCCGAGCATGGGCACGTCCTAACACCCGGTCGCTATGTCGGTGCGGAGGCTGTCGAAGATAACGATGAAGACTTTGCCGATAAGATGCAGGCACTCACCGAAAAGCTGGGTGAGCAGATGGCGAAAGGTGTGGAACTCGATGCCATGATCCGCCATAAGTTGGGAGGGCTGGGGTATGAGTTCTGAGTGGTGTACTTACAAACTTGGTGACCTTATCTCTGTAAAACACGGCTTCGCCTTTAAGAGCGAATTCTTTAGCGAAGAGCCCGTACATCACCAACTGGTTACGCCGGGTAATTTTGCTATTGGTGGAGGATTTCAGGTAGGTAAAGGAAAGTATTACTCTGGGGTAGTTCCTGCAAATTACGTCCTAAAAAAAGGTGATGTTGTTGTGACGATGACTGACCTGAGTCGTGCGGCAGATACGCTCGGTTATTCTGCTCTGATACCTGACACTGATGGTACTACGTGGCTTCATAATCAGCGGGTAGGCTTGGTTGAGGTTAAATCTGGAGCTCCAGTTCATTTGGGCTACTTGCACTATTTAATGCGAAGTAAGGATTACAGGCACTGGGTTGTTTCCAGTGCGACAGGCTCTACCGTCAAACACACTGCGCCAAGCCGAATTTGTGACTTTCAGTTTTTATTGCCACCAATTATAGAACAAGAGGCAATAGCTACAGTCCTTGGTACCCTTGACGACCGCATCGCCCTGCTGCGCGAAACCAACGCGACACTGGAAGCTATCGCGCAGGCGATGTTCAAGTCGTGGTTTGTCGATTTCGACCCTGTCCGCGCTAAGCAGCAAGGTATCGCCCCAGAAGGAATGGACGAGGCTACGGCTGCGCTGTTCCCTGACAGCTTCGATGAGTCGGAACTGGGACCGATACCGACGAACTGGCGACTATCCACTTTGGGTGCAATCTGCGTTGATAATACCGGCGCAATTCAAACTGGGCCTTTTGGAAGTCAGCTTCACGCTTCGGATTATCTGGATGAAGGGACTCCGGTCGTGATGCCGCAGGATATGGACGGTCGCCGAATAAAAATCGAAAAGATTGCCCGGGTTGGCCATGCCGATGTCAGCCGCTTGCATCGGCATCAATTGCAGTGTGGCGATATTGTATTTAGTCGTCGTGGTGATGTCGGCCGTCATGCGCTCATTGGCACAAGGGAGGAAGGCTGGCTCTGTGGAACCGGCTGTCTACTGGTGCGAGCCGGTAAAACATGGCCTTCAACGATCTATCTTTCCTTGGCGCTGAATCGAACCGATGCAAAAGAATGGCTACTTCGACATGCCGTCGGCGCAACCATGCCAAATTTGAATACGGGCATCTTGAGCGCGGTTCCGATCATGCAACCCGATCCGTCTGTCCTTCGCGCTTTCGATGAAATCATCCGCTTGCTTGATGATCGCATCAGCGACGGACACGCTCGCATCGATTGTTTGACAGAATTGCGCGACACGCTGCTGCCGCGCCTTATCTCAGGCCAGCTACGTATCCCTGACGAAGAAGGAGCCATTTTGTGAATATCACATTGAATACTACGAATTCCGGATTGAATATCGAAGCTAGTGTCAATATTGCGAACATTCGCGGGCAAGGGGCTAGTGTCTGCCCTCGCTTGTTTTTTCAGGTAAAGCTCAATATCACGGAGGTGGCCGGTAGGTACATCCAAAGGAACATTCAGGCATGGTCATTCGGCACCATGACAGGGGAATTTCTTATCGGCATGGAGAAAATCGCTGATATAAAAACCTACTCTCTGAACAGAACGCGACTAGGCGGGCAAGACTATCCAACTGAAGAACACCTCAATATCGAGATTCCGCTTGATGCCCGGCACATCGAATGGCTCGAACAGCAGCGTGCTGGAAAAAGCTTTGAAGCAAAGGTCAGAATCAATTTGCAGGTGCAGATTTTTGGAGCCAATCCTCACACACCTAATTTTCCATTCGGGTTATTGGACACTTTAAACATTCAAGGCGAAATCCCATTTGTCGTTCCAGATACCCAATGGCGTGAGCATGTTTTACCGGGGTTGGGTTATGGCAAATTGATAGTGGTGGAGTTGCCTGCTGTTAATTTGGCATCATGCGCTGCACTAAAACATTCCTTTAAAGCATTGGAAAATGCACAGAAGCAATTTAATCTTGGTCTGCATGACGAAACCGCTGCTTCTTGCAGAGTTGCTCTCGAACAATTCTTCGAGCAAGTTGATAAGGGTGATGGGTCTGGCAAGACTACTCCAAAGTTGATAAAAAGTTGGGAGACAAGGTTAGGCGCAGCCACATACCAATGGCTTGATGCTGCCGTAGGGGCAATCAAAGAAGTTACAAACAAGCCTCATCACAGCGCAAATAACCACTTTGATCGGTTAGGTGCGCAGATGGTGTTGATGATTACAACAGCACTGGTTTCATATGCGGCACAACAGCTTTCAGGAGAGAGTCAAGCATGAGCATTCCCGATAACGCACACGTCCTTGCCCTTCTTGATCGCCTGAATGATTGCATCGCGGATGAACTAGAAAGCCAGTTCCTTGATTTCAAGCCATGGCAAGGGCCGAAAGAGGATTTGAAATTGGCCTGCGAATACGCCAGTTGTTTTGCCAACGGCTCGGGCGGCGTGCTTGTTTTTGGAGTGGCTGACAAAGTCAAAGGGCGTGCGAAAGCCATTCTGGGCGCTAAAGGCTACGACCTCGATACATTCCGCCGTGGCATTTTTGACGGGACGCGTCCCGGCATTGATGTTGAAATTGATGAAATCCATGTTCCGGAAGGAGTTGTGCTGGTGATGCGCGTTGCAGAAGGTAGCAGAAAGCCTTACGGAACGGCTGCCGGATTATTTAAACAGCGAGTCGGCAAAAATTGCATGCCGCTTGATCCCACCACTTTTCAGCGTGCGCAGGTGACAACGGCAGCCGTCGATTGGAGTGGCGCACCTGCGATGGATATTGGGCTAAAGGATCTTGATCCTTTGCAAATTGAACGCGCTCGCCAGATTCTGCGCAGCAAGGCTCCATCCTCAGGGCTGCTTGATCTGCCCGATCTGGAATTTTTGCAAGGACTTGAAGCGGTGCGGAGTGGACAGGTGACGCATGCGGGGATGTTGCTGTTTGCCCGGCGGGAAATACTGACGCAGCGTTGTCCGCAGGCGCAATTTCACTATGTATTTCATGATAGCGAAACAACTGTTGCGCGTAACGACATTGAGCGCTTGCCGTTGCTTGAGGCCGTGGAACGTATGGAACAAATTTTTCAGGGGCCATTGAATCCCGAAAAAGAGATTGAACTTGGACTGTTCAAGCTGCGGATTCCCCAGTTTCCGCTTGAGGGTGTGCGCGAAGCTGTGCTGAACGCACTGACGCATCGCGACTATCAAAATCCCGGCGAGGTTCTGGTGCGACATTCAGCGCAGGAGTTGGTGGTTACCAGTCCTGGGGGCTTCATGGATGGTATTACCCCGGAAAATATTCTGCGTCACGAGGCCGTACCTCGAAATCGCACATTGGCTAATGCTCTCGTTAAATTGCGGCTGGTTGAGTCATCGGGTGTTGGCCGCAAGCGAATTTTTAGATCAGCGCTGGTATACGGAAAACGCAGGCCGGAATATACAACGGACGGTCATTCTGTCACGTTGCGTATATTCAACCAAGGGGCGCATGAAGCGCTTGCCAGCCTGATCGCTCGTCTTGACGCGCAAGGAGCTAACGTAGGGTTGGATCAGTTGCTAGTATTAGATGCTCTGCGCGGTCAGGATTTTATTGATGTCGGCCAAGCGGCTGATGTTTTGCAGCTGTGTCGAGATGATGCCCGCCGGATACTAGAAGGAATGTGTGCACAGCCATTGAATCTGATTGAGCGCAAAGGGCATACAGCATCGGCCACGTTTCATCTGGCAAAGGGAATCGCAAAAGAGCTAAAGGGCAAGGCGGCCTATACAAAAACGCGAGGATTGAATCCTGTTCGTTATGCTGAGTTGGTGCGTGAATATTTGAGGGATCACCAAAAGATCAGAAATATCGAATTGAGAGAACTGTTGGGTTTAGGGGATTCGGCATCAGCACAGGTGGAAGCATCTCGATTTCTGACAAAATGGAGTGCGGAAAATGGATTTCTGGTTAAACATGGTGGCGGTAGCAATGTATATTACACGCAACGTTGAATGTTCTTAGCATTTGTTTAGCAAATTAAGAAAAAACAAATGCATTAAAAATAAACTGTTTATATTCAATAAATTGCAATTTATATTGTTAAATAAATTGTTAAGTAAAGTCGAAATATATATGACGGAAGATCAACTGGAACAGGAAACGTTAGGCTGGCTTGCCGATGTCGGCTATAAGCACCTCTACGGCCCCGACATTGCGCCTGATGGCGACAACCCTGAGCGCAGTGATTACCGACAGGTGGTGCTGTCATTTCGACTCCGCGAAATCATTTATCGCCTGAATCCGGATATTCCTACCGCCGCCCGGGAGGATGCGCTCAAGCAGGTCGTCGATCTCGGCATTCCGGTACTGTTATCGGCTAACCGACGCCTTCACCAGTTGTTGGTGACCGGCGTGCCGGTGCAATACCAAAAGGATGGCGAAACCCGTGGCGACTTTGTGCGCCTGATCGACTGGGTGAACCCGGCCAAGAATGAATGGCTGGCCATCAATCAGTTTTCGATCAAGGGGCCTCACCATACGCGGCGACCTGACATCATTCTGTTCGTTAACGGGCTGCCATTGGTGCTGCTGGAACTTAAAAATCCAGCGGATGAGAGTGCCGATATATGGAAAGCCTTTGACCAGATTGAGACGTACAAGGAACAGATCCCCGATGTATTCCAATACAACGAGGTGCTGGTCATCGCTGATGGCACCGAGGCGCGACTAGGCTCGCTGTCAGCCAATGCAGAACGTTTCATGCAATGGCGCACCATCGACGGGTTGGCGCTAGACCCGCTGGGACAATTCAATGAATTGGAAACGCTGATTCGTGGTGTTTTGGCACCGGCCTATCTGCTCGACTACCTGCGCTTTTTCGTCTTGTTTGAGGATGACGGCACACTGGTCAAAAAGATCGCTGGCTATCACCAGTTCCATGCCGTGCGCGCAGCCATCAATCAGGTGGTCGCCGCTTCACGTCCCGGTGGCACTCAAAAAGGTGGTGTTGTCTGGCATACACAAGGCAGCGGTAAGAGCATCACCATGACGTGCTTCGCCGCACGGGTGATGCAGGAAGCCGCCATGGAGAATCCGACCATTGTTGTGATCACGGATCGCAACGATCTCGACGGTCAGTTGTTCGGTGTGTTTTCGCTTGCACAGGATATGTTGCGTGAGCAACCGGTACAGGCCGATACTCGGCAAGATTTGCGCGCCAAATTGGGTAATCGTCCTTCAGGCGGGATCATTTTTGCCACCATTCAGAAATTCATGCCCGGTGAGGATGAGGACACTTTTCCGGTGCTGTCCGATCGTCACAATATCGTGGTGGTTGCCGATGAAGCACACCGCACGCAATATGGTTTTGAGGCAAAACTGAAGGGTAAGCCCGGCCAAGAAAAATACCAGGTCGGCTACGCCCAGCACCTACGAGATGCGTTGCCCAATGCCACCTTCGTTGCTTTTACCGGCACACCGGTTTCCGGTGAGGATCGTGATACACGTTCTGTCTTTGGTGATTACATCCATATCTATGATATGCAACAGGCCAAGGAAGATGGCGCAACCGTCGCCATCTATTTTGAGTCGCGGCTGGCAAAATTATCACTGAAAGCAGAAGAGCTGCCGCAGATCGATAGCGAAGTCGACGAACTGGCCGAGGACGAGGAAGAAAGCCAGCAAGCAAAACTGAAGAGCCGGTGGGCAGCCTTGGAAAAAGTGGTCGGTGCAGAACCGCGCGTAGCCAGTGTGGCCGCCGATCTGGTCGCGCACTTCGAAGATCGCAGTCAGGCACAGACCGGTAAGGCCATGGTCGTGGCAATGAGCCGCGAGATTTGTGTGCATCTGTATAACGAGATCATCAAGTTGCGCCCAGACTGGCATGATGCGGATCCGGAACAAGGCGTGATCAAGATCGTAATGACAGGATCTGCTTCAGACAAAGCACTATTGCGCCCGCACATCTACAGTTCTCAGATCAAGAAGCGACTGGAAAAACGTTTTAAAGATCCTGCCGATTCGCTACGGTTGGTGATCGTGCGCGATATGTGGCTGACCGGTTTTGATGCGCCGTGCGTCCATACGCTGTATATCGACAAGCCGATGAAGGGGCACAACCTGATGCAGGCCATCGCCCGCGTCAACCGTGTATTTAAAGACAAGCAAGGCGGTCTGGTGGTGGATTACATCGGTATCGCCAATGAACTCAAGAGCGCCCTTAAGGAATACACCAATAGCAGCGGGCGCGGACGTCCCACTGTAGATGCGGCAGAAGCCTATGCAGTGCTGGAAGAAAAACTCGATGTGTTACGCTCATTGCTTTACGGTTTTGATTACAGCGATTTTTTAACCAGTGGGCATCGCATGCTGGCTGGCGCGGCGAATCACGTGCTAGGTGTGGATGATGGCAAGAAGCGCTTTGCCGATACCGCGCTGGCGATGAGTAAAGCCTTCTCGCTTTGCTGCACACTGGATGAAGCCAAACTGGTACGTGAAGAAGTCGCATTCTTCCAGGCGGTGAAGGTCATTCTGACCAAGCGTGAGATCAGTCAGCAAAAGCGAACCGATGAGGCGCGCGAACTGGCAATCAGGCAGATCATCGGCTCGGCGGTCGTTTCTGAAGAAGTGGTCGATATCTTCGATGCGGTGGGCTTGGATAAACCGAATATTGGCATATTGGATGATGCCTTTCTGGCCGATGTTCGTAATCTGCCTGAACGCAATCTGGCAGTGGAGTTGCTGGAACGTCTGCTGGAGGGCGAAATCAAATCGCATTTTTCCAGTAACGTGGTGCAGTCCAAGAAGTTCTCTGAACTGCTGGGTGATGTAGTAAAACGCTATCAGAACCGCGCCATTGAAACGGCGCAGGTCATCGAAGAATTGATCGCGATGGCAAAGAAATTCCGTGAAGTGGCAGGACGCGGTGAATCGCTGGGACTGACGGATGATGAGGTGCGTTTCTATGATGCGCTGGCCGACAATGAATCCGCAGTGCGCGAATTGAGCGACGAGACGCTAAAGAAGATCGCCCATGAACTGACTGAAAATCTGCGTCAAAACCTGACGGTTGACTGGTCACAGCGGGAAAGCGTGCGCGCCAAACTACGTCTGATGGTTAAACGGATTCTGCGCAAGTACAAATATCCGCCGGATCGGCAGGATGAAGCCGTGGAGCTGGTGTTGCAGCAGGCGCAAGCGTTGGGTGATGCATGGTTGTAGTTGAACGAATTTTCGTCTATAAAATGCTTTACACAATAGCCAACGAATATGAAGTATCTTTTTAATCGGGTACAAAATAAATGTGGATAACCTAAATGAATGGGCTAATATCTTGCTTATCGCTTCGCTAGTTGTGGAGGGAGGCGCTGCGTAAACGACGACATAGCAAATTCAATGAAGGGGGCATGTAAGTGGTAATATATGCCAACTAAGGTGCTGCTTTGATCGAATATAATCTTATGCGGCCGATGTATTCATGTTTCGGTGCATTTATGTAGGTTAATTTAAATGAAAATTTCGCAAATTACTCGGCGCGACATTATCACCAAGGAACTATAGATGGCAACAAAGAGGGATAGTTATAGTGATAATGAACACAGTATTCTCTACGCGGAAACTGGTGGATGCTGCCCTCTATGTATCGTGCCAATTCTTTTTCAAAAGAAGGGATCAATGAAGCCCAGCAAGGGTTATGAAGTTGCCCACATTTATCCATTGAACCCCACGCAGTCGCAAGCTACGGCTCTTGTTGGGTATTCCGTTCCTCTTGATGTTAATGCTCTTGAAAACGTTATTGCTCTGTGTCCAACGTGTCATACAAAGTACGACAAAGATTTTAAGCTTGATGAGCTAATAAAACTCAGAAAAATTAAAGATGGATTTTTGATTGAGGCAAAAGCAAAGATCACCGCATCGCAGCATACAATTCAAGAGGAAGTTTACGAAATCTTGGATGCAATCGCCGCATTTGATTTTGATGAGATTGTACTGTCACCTACGAATTTTGATATTTCAACAGTGGATAGAAAGCTCAAGACAGGGATGAGTCCACTTCAGAAACATGAAATTAAGGTTAATGCTATCAGTTTCTATGTGCGAATACGGGATCACATTCGTATTCTGGAGCAACAAGACCAAGCCTCGGTCAGAATTCTTCAAAATCAAATTAACTCGTACTATCTTGCCATGAATAAGCAAAATCCTGAAAATAAGGATCTGGTATTTAATCATGTTGCACGGTGGATTAGTGCAAAAACAAATAAGCCAATCTTGGCTGCGAAGGTATTAACTTCATTTTTTGTCCAAAACTGCGAGGTCTTTGATGTTGGTGCCCAGTAAGTTTACGAGACTTGAAGAGTCTACTATCTTCAAGATGAGATGTATTCTGGCCAATAAAAATGAAAGCGAAAGTGTTATTGAAACGTATCTCAGAACTAAAGATTTCTTCTGCGATGCCAGCGAATTTCTCTATGCGCTTGATGTTTTGTACGTCTTGGGTTCAGTGAATATTCAAAATGATTTAGGGTTGATTGATTATGCTTAAAGAAATCCTGTGTCCTTTGTTCAACCACGCAAGAATTTCATTTCATGAAGGACTGAATATCATACTGGGCGATGATGATGCCAAGAATTCTATTGGCAAGTCTACGGCATTGATGGTCATAGACTTCGCACAAGGAGGCAACAGTTTTATTGAGGATGAGGCCGGGGCTATTAAAGCACTTGGTCACCATTACTATAATTTTTATTTTTTGTTTGCGGGGCAACCTTATTTCTTCTCTCGCTCAACTGATGCATCGGATGTGGTGCATGTCTGCGATAAAAATTATACAAGGCTGAGAGAGTTGCCCGTAGAGGATTACCGCAGAACCCTAAAGGAATTTTATGGACTAGCAAGCTTAGAAAGTTCGTTCCGCTCAGTTGTTAGTCCCTTTGCTCGCATATGGAGGAAAGGAGGACTAGAGCCAGATCAGCCATTTATCGCCACACCTAAAGAGCCTTCTGGAACAGCAATCGGCCGTTTAATTGATCTTTTCGACCACAGTTCGGATATTTCTGCGGAGAAGAAGGTGATTGATGAGCAGAAAGAGCGTAATAAGCTCATCACCGGTTCAATGAATGCCAAAATAATTCCCAATATAAAAAAAGCTCAGTACGTAGTAAACACTAAGACTATTGCTGAAAATGCCGTGCAGATAGAACAGGTCAAGAAGGGATTCAGTGGCGCGCTCAATGCCTACGAGGCTTTGTTTGACGAAAACTTGCGGCGTATGCAGCAGCGTAAGAATGAGCTTGCATATTTGAGAAGTGAACTTCAGAGAAAAGTAAATAGATTGCAGCGGGAAATTTCCGGTATAACGCCACGACTTATGGCCAACATTGCGCTTGTGACTGAATTCTTCCCCACTGTGAACGTGACGAGGCTTGAGCAAGTAGAGGCATTCCATCAGAAGATTGGAAGCATTGTTAAGAAGGAGCTCAAAGATGAGCTTGCTGCTGCTCAATTGGAAGAATCTGTTCTTACGAACGAGATTATATCGTTGGAACAGCAAATTCAAACTGCATTGAAGTCAAAGGGTATGCCGGATGACTTGTTTAAACGCATATTTGACTTGAAGGAAATCACGGATAAAGCAACTGAAGAAAATAAATACTTTGAGCAAAAAGCGCAGCTTGAAGAGGCGATAAAGATATCTGGTCATAGATTGAATGAAATTTATACAAAAATATTTCTTGAGATTGAGGCTAAAATAAATTTTAAGTTGAAGGCATTCAACAAGGTTGTTTACGGCCCCACAAGAAACAGCTCGGAATTGCGAATAAAAAGTGCTAACTCCTCTAGCTTCACGTCCCCGGAGGATTCGGGGACTGGGAAGTCATATGCTGGATTGATCGGATTTGATATGGCTATGCTCTCTCTGACCAAGTTGCCGTTTGTCATGCACGATTCTGTTGTTTACAAGAACATTGAAGTTGCTGCTACAAAGAAAATCCTCAGAATTTTGGCCGCTATCAAAGCAAAGCAGATTTTCTTGTCTTTTGATGAGGCTAAAAAATTTGGTGTTCGATCTGAACAGCTCATTAATAAATTCACTGTCTTAAAGTTGAGCCATAATGATCTCCTTTACAATAAAGACTGGCGCGATAATAAGTAGAGCTAAATGTGGGTTTAGGAATCCGGCATATGCGTATGTCTGTGAATGATAATATTGTCTATGGTGAGCTGATATTAAATTGCAATGGTGATGTTCCAGTGCCCAGATTTGTCCGAGTTGGGGAGCCAGACAGATAAAGCCTTGCAGCGATGCGAGGCTTTATCTGCCTGAATTTTGAGTTCGGCAAAGTCGGTATAAAAATATCCGAATTGCAATCCATGCGCTATCCACATCAATATTCAGAAAGCCACACCATGCGCATTTTTCTCGCCGCCCTCACATTCCCCTTGCTATGTAGTGGCTGTGCCGTGGTTGCTGTCGCTGATGCCGCCGTGAGCGTAGTAGCGACCACAGTCAGCGTCGGTGCAGACGTGGTGGGGACAACGGTGCATGTTGCCGGTATGGGCGTGAGAGCAGTTACCGGGAGCGGCGGCAAATAAGTTGGCCAGAATGGATTGCTGCGAGCTTGTATAACACCGCTTGAGCGATTTACAAAATATTTTGATACCCCGACAACCCAAGCAACAAGAGGACGGTTTCTTGGCACCGCAAAATGGCATATACGAGATGGTTGGCGAATCGTAACAAGAAGGTAATGGTTGCTGTACAAAAAGATCCCCCGAGCAGTTAAGCTCAAGGGGCAAAATATCTCAACATGGCGTCAAGATTCATGCTCAGGGAGGACATGAGTCAGCTTTCGCCAGCGTAAGCCAGAGTCACCTTGCATGGAATAGTTCAGATTTTTACATTTGATTACAACTGACGCTAAATTACCACGTGAGGCATTTCGCAGCACTACTTATCCCAAGACGCTCAGGTAATTTTTGATGATAGCAAGACAATCCACCCGGGATACACTGCCCGGAAAGAGTATTTCTCTTTACCCACAATATCTGTGGATAACTCTGTGGACGATGTTGTGGGCGAGACCTCTAAAGCTGTGACACACAAGGCTTTTTCTTATGCTGCCTGTTTTTTGACACTAAAGAATATCTATAATAAACAACAAATTATCCTAAGTGTGAATATTTTATTACGCCTTGGTCTAGGTAAATCCTTATAACTCATAGCTTTGTGAGCAATTCGGAATTGTCAATACGTTTGGCTACAAATTTAAATTAGCCTCATCAACTGAGGGTACAGTGAATTGCAGAAGGGACTCGACGGTCTGCGGCTTTCCACAATTTTGGTAGTGGCTGCCAGCATGCCTGAAATTGAGCTGATGCGACACAGGCTGTTTTTTGCAGGAAACAGGCAATAGCAGGTAATAGCAGGCAGAAATATTGTCCACAAATTCTGTGGGTAAGTCTGTGCGTATCCCCTTGGTTACTGAGGTATGTACGGGCAGGTAAAGAGAATGTTTGAATTGGCGACATATTTGAGCAGACCTATGCTCGCCGCACGACGCAATGGTGCCACGTCAATGTCCTTGCTTGGTTGGGGGGGATAAACGGTTACGTTTGATAAGTTAACCACACACGCATTTTGCCTTCCCGAATCAGGCGCAAAAATATTTTACAAATTGGTGTGAGGTACTAAACTCACATCCTGAAGCATCAGGATGT
>Ga0316221_1001164_pt1 | contig 28900 bp, 20 predicted proteins | sample TBH18007metaG_FD_206003 | JGI IMG/M metagenome (GOLD analysis project Ga0316221, IMG submission 206003) | Freshwater microbial communities from Trout Bog Lake, Wisconsin, USA - TBH18007 | ecosystem: Environmental > Aquatic > Freshwater > Lake > Hypolimnion/Profundal zone | place: USA: Wisconsin... | reverse complement strand
CGCTTTGGCAGTGCGCCTGGCTACGTCTGGCGTCAACTCCAAGCGCAACATCCTCTGTCGGAGAGTTGCGGAAAGCTCTGATGGCAAAGGGAATCTTCCGTAGGCTGGGCACTCTCCAGCTTGCGAAAGCGGCAGAGGACTGCCCGCACTCCAAGACGCTGACGCGCTTATCGGAAGCCCCACTCGGCTCCATCGCCACTCCTGTACAGCGAAAGTTATCGTGTTACAGCATACTAGGCTACATTGTGGTCGCGCCATTGGCGCTGAACGCCTGTCCCCAACCGGCAGGTTCATTGGCAGCCTGTGAAGAGCCTGTCCTGAGTCTGTCGAAGGAATCTCGCGAGGCGATCCGAACGTTCTTTTCAGTCGGGACGTAACCGAAACTGACGGCCCATGGTGCGACGCTGCCAGCTTCGAGAACGGTGAATGGTGACATAACGCCGGCTGGCATGCTGTGAGATCCTTCGCAAGCTCAGGATGACAAATAATGAGGACCGATTTGGTCCCTCTGCCCGGCCTCGGATTTGCGGGTAAAGCAAAGAAACCTCTGTCGCTTTGGGAGCAGGCCAGTGGTTGCAAGCAGCAGATCGTCGGTCCGGCTGCGAAAGCGGCGGAGCTTCGCCGCACTCCAAGACGCTGGCGCGACCAACACAGCCTCCTCAGTCTTCGACTCCGTTGCTCCGCTTCCATCATCTCCATTCTCTCCACGGAATCTCGCCGACGCTCACCACGCCCGCCGGGGAAACAACGGTCTTTGCGAGCAACTCGGCTTGCGTCTTCCAAAACTCGTTAGCCTCGGCGTGAAGAGGCACCAGCACCAGCGCGGGCAGTCCACACCGGCCCAGCGTGGTCAACGGTTCATGCACCTGGCCCGCGAGGCGAATCCAAACTTCGTTACCCTCCTGGCATTCCTCCCGAAGCCGAGCGCCGAGTGCTTGCGCTTCGGCAATCGAAAACCGGGTCGCATCGATGCGTTCGATGCAGACGTTTTGATGACGGGACGGCGCCAGCGGCGGCGTGCCGCAGTCGATAACTCGCAGCGAGGTCAGCAGGCTGGCCGCGCGCTCCAGCAGCAGATCCCAGAAGAGGTGTTCGTCCCCGCTCAAACACGGCGCCCAAACCACGCGCGGCAGTCCGGGATTGCGCCTGGCCCCCACCCAGCGCGCCCACAGTTCGAAACCGAGGGCGGCAGGCGCCCCAGTCCGTGGAATGGAAGCGAACAGCGGCGCACGAAAGGCGTTGGCGGCTTCCCGCGATGTGCGCAACTTCGGATCGAGAAGCTCGCAGCCCAGCGCCGCAACCAATCCCATCAGCGCGAACAAAATCCCGCCGCCGACAGTGAACATCGCGGCCTTGGTGGCTTTTGAGCGAACCTCGATCCGGTCCGGATTGGCGGGCGAGAATATTCGGTAATACCCGGGAGCGTCCTCCTCGAAAAGTTGGGCTTCGCGCAACCGGCTAAACAGGAGGTTGCGAGCCATTTCCAGCGATTGCTTTCGCAAAGCCAACTGAGCGAAGGCCGCCGCCTTTTGCGGGATGGCATTGAGCTTCTCTTGCGCCTGATCACGGAGCTTTGCGTATTCGCCAACCTCCTTCTCCAGCGCTTTTTCTTCGTTCCGGCCTTGCACCAACTCCAGATAAAGCGTGTTGCCCAGGAACGTCCCCGCAAAGCTGGAGAGATCGGCGTGCTCGTTATCCGAAGCCCGCTGCAACTGCGCCTGGAGCGCGTCGACCTTGGCCTGTTTCTCGACGACCAGCGGATTCTTGTCGGTATACTGGGCGCGCAGATCGTCCAGTTCCGCCTGGGCAGTCCGCAGTTTATCGGCCAGCGGACTTTGCCGGCGAAGTTCGGCCTCCACGCCCTTGATCTTGAAACGGAGCGTGTCGAGATCGATATGCGCGGTCTGGAACTTGAGATCGACCTCGCCGACAGACCCCAGCGACGACGTGATTTGCTTATCCGCGTCCACCAGGTCCTCGCGCCTGGAGAATTCGAGGATGTGCTCGCGCAGCTTGGTCAGTTCAGCGTCGGTGGCATCCACCTGCGTTTGCAGGAACTGCCGAATCTCGCGGCTCTCCTGGCACTGGAGGTCGCGGGTAAATAGCACGACTTCGTTGGCCCATATGTTCGCTGTGTCGGCCGTGGCCTCCTTACTCTTAAACCCGTAGAGGGTCAGGAACACGAAGTCGGTGTTGCGTTGCTCGGCCGCTTCGGTGTTGCCCTGCACTTGCGACAACGGAAGGCCCGCCTTTGCCGCGACGCGTTGCAGCACCTGCGCGGCGCTGGCGGTTCCCACCAGGGTGCCGGCCGAAAGCTGGCGCGGTCTGAAAGCTTCGCCGGCCTCGCCGACACGGAATGCCGAGGGAAGATCGCGCTTGATGAGCTGCACGGAAGCCTTGTAGCGGGTCTTTGTCTTGAAGGCCCCGATCGCCAGGCCCAGAAGCGTCCCGATCAGGCAGGCGGCTATCACCCACCGGCGGCGTTTCCAAAGCCCCGCAAGCAAGCGCAACGGATCGATGGGAAGGCTGGAAACGGTTCCTTCTTCCGGCGATGAAGCGACTTGGGTCGTTGCATTGTCGAGGGTGGAGCGATGGGCGACGGGTTCGGTCATGCCGGTATTTGCACGGTGCAGGCGATCAGGGATTCTATTAGGCGTGCAAGGCTTGCTTGTAAAGCTCGCAATACGCAGTCGCCGCGCGTTCCCACGAGAACAGTGCCGCCCGTTCGATTCCCTTGCGGGAGTAGTGGGCCGGCAACTCGCGCTCGGTTGCCATCCCTTGCATGGCCGCCGCCATCCCGGACAAGTCGAGCGGATCGATAAGCCGGGCGGCATCGCCGACCACTTCGCCGAGCGACCCGCACGCGGAGCAAATGACCGGGGTGCCGCAGGCCATCGCTTCCGCCGGCGGCAACCCAAACCCCTCAAAAAGCGAGGGGTAGATCATCGCGCAAGCGCCGGCATACCAGAGTGGCAGGTCGTCCTTGGCGACGAAACCCAGAGAGCGAATCCGGTGTTTGAGGGGGGAATCGGCGATGCGCCGGTGAATGACTTCGGCACCGTGCCAATCCGCCCCGCCCAGAATCAGGTCATGCGCCTGGTCCGGATTATCGCGACAGAACAGCTCAAAAGCTTCGATGAGCCGGACGTGGTTCTTGCCCGGGTGTTCCAGACGCGCAAGGTAGATGAAGAAAGGCCTCGACTGGCCAAGCCGTTCGCGAGCCGCCTGGATTTCCTCCGGCGTGCGCGGGTGGAATAGGTCGTGGTCGATGCCGTTCCAGATGACCTGGATCGCCGCTTCGGCAAGTCCGAAATACCGATGCACATCGGCTGCCGTGGCGTGACTGACGGTTGCGACGATCTGAGCCTGCCGGGCCAGCGCGCGGACGACGTATTTCCCGTAAATCATGCGCGCGGCGTCGTATTTTCCCCGCAGCGCGAACGCAGCCAGATCGTGGATGGTCGCCACCTGCGGGACCCGCGGGCGGGCGACAATTCGCCGGTAGCTTGGGATATGCAGCACGTCGATCCGCTCCCGGTGCAACACCGCCCGAAGCGCGGTCTGGTGCCAGAGAACGTTGCGCACAGCCGGGCGGTATCGCTCGTCGACCGGAACCCATTGGCAGCGGTCCAGCCACCGGGCAAAGAGCGGTCGATCGTCCGCAAGCCCGAGCAGAACCAGTTCCACCGGGTTCCCGATGCGGCGCATCCCTTCGAGCAGGCCAAAAAGGAAACTGGCCACGCCGGATTTGCCGCGTTGAACAACGGAAGTAGAAAGGGCAACACGCATGATAAAAGTAACAATGCCAGCTTCAGGGGAATTCGGCAACAGTTTGAAAGAGACTCCGCAGATTACTCATGGCGGCGGAGTTGCACCCAAATTCGTCAACCGGTCTCACGAGGGACAACGGCGCCCAGTAAGCTGTCATCCTGAGCTTGCGAAGGATCTCGCGAAGCCGGACGAGCATACTTCTTCCTTTGGTGTTTTCGGAGTTGATGGCGTCGTGGGCGAAGCCATCAGCTTCGAGGGGGCGCGGGAGAATGAACGTTGGCATAGCGCTGCCTGGTGTGCTGCGAGATCCTTCGCAAGCTGCCAATGAACCTGCCGGTTGCGGGAGGGCGACATCCGACGTTTGCCGTGGGGCCTTCGTCAACGCGACAGCGTCGTGGAGTGCGGCAGTCCTGTGCCGCCTTCGCGAGCCGGACCGATTTTCGACCCACCGAAAGACGTGCCCGCCAAAGGAAGTCTTCGTTCGGAGGGTCTCATTCCTTCAGAGAGCGTTAGTCGCTGACGACGTCTTTTCCCAAGGCGGCACAGGACTGCCGCACTCCACGACGCTCGCGCGACTGCGAAGCCGCTCCCGGGTTCTTGCCCAACAATCAACGCAGCCCTTTGGCCGCCTGCAAGTCTCAGGATGACAGCGAATAAAGCGCTCTGGCCCATCGAAAGCGGTTCCGTGAAATCGCAGAAAAATTCTCGCGGCCACTACTGCGCGCTCTCCTCCTGCATGGTTCCGCTTAGCAGTGCGAGCACCCGGCCGACCAGAAACAGCGAGCCGGCAACCAAAACGGGTTTTCCAAGGCGGCAGGCCTCTCTTTGGGCAATAACCAGCGCCGCTTCGGCGGACTCTGCGGGCACACAGCGAACCGAGGGCATGGTCTCGCGCGCGACATCGGCGAGTTCGCCTACGGTGCAGGAACGCGGACTGGGCACGGCGGCGATCACGACGGTCTCGGCCAACGGCGCCAATTCGCGGAAAACGGCGGCGACGTCTTTGTCCCGCAGCATGCCCAGAAGCAGCACCGGGGTCTGCGTTCCGAAGACCTCGCGCCAGGTGAGCAGGAGGCGGGCGGCGGCGGGGGCGTTATGGGCGCCGTCGAGGATGATCTCCGCACCCGCGGCGGTCACGCGTTGAAAACGTCCGGGCCAGGAAACGTTCTTCAAGCCGGCCCGGATCGCCTCTTCGGAGACCGGCAAGTTTGCGGCGGCCAAGGCGGCGACCGCCAGGGCGGCGTTGAGTTTCTGGTGGGTGCCGGCCAGCGCGACCTCCCACGGAACCGGCTCGCAAATCCACTTCAGAGCGGCGCCCACCGATTCCGCATTTGCCGTCAGAACCCGCGCGGCTTCCGGAAGCTGAGGCGAACTGACCACCGGCACGCCCGGTTTGAAAATGCCGGCTTTTTCCGCGGCAATCTCGGCAATGGTGTTGCCGAGGTACTGCCAGTGATCCATGCCGATCGGCGTGATTACCGTTACCGAAGGGATGACGGCGTTGGTGGAATCCAGCCGGCCGCCCAGACCGGTCTCCAGCACGATCGCTTCGGCGTCTCGCTCAATAAACCACGCCAACCCCAGCGCGGTGGCAATCTCGAAAAACGTGGGCTGAAATTCCCAGCCGGCGACGATCTCCCGGATGCGGTTCAACCCTGCCGCGGCCTCGGCTTCCGGGATCTCTTCGCCGTTCAGCCGAATGCGTTCCCGAAACGAGATTAGGTGGGGCGAAGTGAACAGGCCGGTGCGAAATCCGGCGGCTCGTAACATCGCGTCGATCATGGCACAGACAGACCCCTTTCCGTTGGTGCCGGCGACGTGGAAAATGCGCGGACGCCGTTCCGCCAGAGACCGTCGGACGCCCAGTTCGTTCAAAAGCCGGTGGATGTTCTCCAGCCCGAGCTTGATGCCGATGCCTTGGGTGGAGTAAAGCCAGGCGAGCGCCTTTTCATAGTTCGCAGTGGATGCGGTCATGAGAAAAGCATGTGCGAAAAGTCGGCGCGGGAAAGGGAAAAATGCCAGCGCCGGAATCTTGCCCGCGGAAGAAAGGCGGAAAGATCCGCGGATTGCGCGGATGAACGCAGTGAGAAAACCAAACAATACGGGTTCCGAAACGGATTCGGGCGCCTGTTTCCGGGCGCGACGCCCGCGCTCCCCGGAAGCCGCATTCGTGGTCGCTCCGCTTGTTCGTGACTCCACCACAGACGTTTTTTCCTTGTCCCGCGCGCCCCTCCCCGCAATCTTACGGGCATGGACGTTCCAAAAGTTCTCGTTGCCGATCCCATCTCCGAACGCGGCGTCGCCGAATTAGCGGCTGGCGGCGCGCTTGAAGTCACAGTCAAAACCGGTCTCAAAGAAGATGCGCTTCTTGAGATTATCGGGCAGTTTTCCGGCTTGGTTGTACGGAGTCAGACCAAGGCGACCGCGCGCCTGCTTGCCGCCGCCGACAAACTCAAGGTCATCGGACGCGCCGGCGTGGGGGTGGACAATGTCGATGTCGAAGTCGCCACCAAGCGCGGAATCATCGTCATGAACACCCCCGGCGGCAACACGATCTCCACCGCCGAACATTCCTTTTCGTTACTCATGGCCATGGCGCGCAACATCCCGCAAGCGCACGCGACCATGAAAGCGGGCAAATGGGATCGCAAGAGCTTCGAGGGCATCGAGCTGTACGACAAGACCCTCGCCATCCTCGGCATGGGCCGCATCGGTACCGAAGTGGCCCGGCGCGCCATGGCTTTCGGAATGCGCGTGCTCGCCTACGACCCGTATCTCTCCGCCAGCCGCGCACGCACGCTTCAGGTGGAACTGGTCGAAAACCTAGACGACATTCTTCCCCGCGCGGATTTCATCACGCTGCACATGCCCTCCACCCCGGAGACGCACCACATGCTCGATGCGCGCCGGCTGGCCCTGACCAAGAAGGGCGTGCGCATCGTCAATTGCGCCCGCGGCGGTCTGGTCGCGGAGACCGCTCTTTACGAAGCGCTCAAGAGCGGCCACGTCGCCGCCGCCGCCCTCGACGTTTATGAAACCGAACCGCCCGCCGCGGAGTTCCCGTTGCGCGATCTGCCGAACATCGTCCTGACGCCGCATCTGGGCGCATCGACGGCGGAAGCGCAGGAGAATGTCGGCATCGAAATCGCCCAGGCGATCCGCGCCGCCCTGCTGGAAGGCGAGATTCGCAACGCGGTGAACATGCCGAACATCGATTCCAAGACGCTGGAAGCCATTGGCGGATTCATCGAGCTGGGCGGTAAACTGGGCCGCTTCCTCTCCCAGATCGCCGCCAAACGCACGGAGAAACTCACCATCGCCTACAGCGGAAAGATCACCGACCAGAACACCACGCCGGTCAGCCGGGCGGTGCTCACCGGGTTCCTCAAAGTGGCGGCGGGCAACGAAGTCAACATTGTCAACGCCCCGGCGCTGGCGGAAACCCTCGGGCTGAAAGTCGCCGAGAACCGGGTGGGCGCCCACCCGGAATTTGCCGAACTCATCGAAGTCACCGCCGGCGACGACGGCAACACCGTTTCGGTGGCCGGCACGTTCTTCGGCAACACGCCGCGCATCGTCAAAATCAATAACCGCCACGTCGAAGCCCGGCCCTCGGGCGTGCTTCTGCTGCTGGAGAACCGGGACGTCCCGGGAATCGTCGGACGGGTCGGCACGCTGCTGGCGGAGCACCGCGTCAATATCGCGGGCATGTCACTGAGCCGGAACCAGGCCGGCGGCGAGGCCCTCACGGTTCTCAATCTGGACACTTTGCCCGGGGCGGAAGTCATCCAGGCTCTGCTGGCGGTGGAGAATATCCGCTCCGCGAAAGCGATCCTGCTCTAGCCGTGAGACTGTTAGCCCTGTCCCTGCTGTTTCCCCTGGCGTCGGTTTGCGCCCAGGATGCGCCGCTTTCGATCGCCAGCCCCGACGGCAAAATCAAGGTGAGCTTCAGCAATGAAGCCGCCGGGCTCTGCTACCGAGTCGCATTCGATAATCGCGAAGCGCTCGCGCCTTCGCGCATCGGGCTGACCGCCGACGGATGCGATTTCGGCCTCAACTCGACGTTCGGCAAGCCTGCGATCCGGGAAATTCACGAAACCTACGCTGTCCTGGGCGGCCATGCGAAGGCGGTGAACGACGCCCGCGAATTGACTGCGTCGGTGACTTCATCCCGGGGCGAACACGGCTTTCTCGACGTTCGCGTTCAGGATGACGGCGTCGCCTGGCGGTTTCGGCTTCCGGCGAAAGCGAAACGCAAGATCGGCCAGGAAATCAGCGAATGGCGCCTGCCCGCCGCGTCGGTCATCTGGATGCAACCGGATCTCGGCAGTTACGAGGGCGTTTTCGACGGCGCGCCGCTGAAATCGTTTGCCCCGCCGACCTGGCGCCACGGGGGAAGCACGTCGGAACAGGGCGCCAATGTGCCACTGCCCGTCACAGCCGAACTCCCCGGCGGCGGGTACGCGCTGCTCACCGAAGCCGCTGTGGTCGATTTCGCCGACAGCGCCTCGCACGTCACGCGTGACCTGAGCCTGCGCACTTACATGCATGCGCAACCCGGCGGGTGGACGACCGATTCCGAAGTGGTTCAGCCTTGGCGCGTACTGGTGCTGGCGCGGGACTTGAACGCGCTGGTGAACACCGATTTCATCGCCAACTTGAATCCCCCACCCTCGCCCGAACTGGCGGGAGCCTCGTGGATCGAGCCGGGCCGATCCACCTGGCAATGGTGGGCGACAGGCGGTCCCAAGTTCCAGGAACAGTCCCAATGGCTGGACTGGACGCTCAAGACCGGCTTTGAGTACTACCTGATCGACGAAGGCTGGAAAGGGTGGAAGGAAAAGGGGCTGGCGGACTGGGCGCTCCTCAAGCAAGTGACCGAGGAGGCTGCAAAGAGGGGCGTAAAGCTCTGGATTTGGATTAACAGCAAGGATGTCGCCGAGCATTCCGCAGTCGTCGATTTTCTGGACAAAGCGGCGGCATTGGGCATTGTCGGCGTGAAGATCGACTTCATTCCGCGCGCCTCGCGGGAATGGTCCAATTGGTATGTCGATGTGTTGCGCGAGGCAGCGCACCGGCACCTGATGGTCGATTTCCACGGCGCCACCAAACCAACCGGGATCGACCGCACCTGGCCCAACGAAATCAACCGCGAAAGCGTCCGCGGCCATGAATACCACATCAGCCGGTATCAACGCGTCCAACCGCCGCATCATGACACCGTGCTGCCGTTCACCCGCTTTGTCATTGGGCACGCGGATTACACGCCCACCGTTTTCGAGCCTTGCGAACTCAAGGGCTACACCTGGCCGCATGAACTCGCGCAGGCGATCGTCCTAAGCGCGCCCTACCTCTGCTACGCCGATCATCCAAAGAACTACCTCGCGAATCCGGCCTTCGACGTCATGCGGGAGATATCCTCCACCTGGGACGAAACGCGCGTCCTTCCGGGAAGCGTCATCGGAGAGTGCGCGGCTTTTGCCCGGCGCAAGGGGCGGGATTGGTTCATCGGCATTCTCAACGGCGGCCAGAAGCGCAGCCTGCGCATCGCGCTCGACTTCCTTGGCGAAGGCGCGTTCAACGCCACGCTGCTGAGCGAGGACCCCGCCAGGGACGACGGATGGACGCGCGTGGAGAAAAAAGTCAGCGCCGGGGAGAATCTCAACGTGGACATGCGCCCCTCCAGCGGCTACGTCGCGCGACTCAAAGCCGTGGCAAAGCCATAGGAGTGCCGGTGTTCCAGGCACGGATAAAAGTTGTCGGCAAACGTTGGGATCACTGAGCCGTCGCACTCGAAACCCGAACCCGGATAAACCGGCTTCCACTCGAGACCGGCGCATTGTCGCTTACCGTCACCGTGTCGGAATCTGTATCGAGCGGAACCACGGAGGTCTCGGTGGTGAAAGTGGCTCCGGAATTCCAGGTCGCGAGATCTCCGGAAACTTCCACGGTGTAGATGAGATCGATCGGCATCCTGCGTCGCACAAACGTTATCGCAAGGTGACCGTTGAGGACGCGTGGACCAGGCATACTGGGTGCCGCGTTCGCCCAAGGGCTCATCTTGAAAGCATAGGCTAAGAGGTTCTCGATCCCATCGCCGTTGGCATCCCCTGCCGCCCCTCCAATGGACGGAACGGCGATCTGCGCCGCGCTAAAATACGGCTGCCGCCACGCATCGAAAGTCGTATACGGAACGGTCACGCCGGCTTCCGCGGAATTCGCACCCTCTCCGCCGGCGTCGATTGCCGAGATTACGTAATAATACGACGATCCGTTTGCCGGAGCAGCGGTGTTCAGGCCAAGCGCATTGGTTCCGCTGGCGATGGTGGTATACGAACCGCCGCTCACCGCCGAGCGCTTCACGTTGTAACCGCTCGCACCGGCGGTCGCGTTCCAGCTTAACGCCACGAGCGAACCGCCCGTTACGCAGAGCGCATTGACTCCGGTGGGCGCCGCGGGGGCCTGAAGGGCGATCGGCGTCGTGGCGCCCCATGTTCCGGAACCGAATGCAACGCTGTCGAAGACCACCGTGCAATTCGCCGTGGCGCTCGCCGCGCAAGCGAAGAGCCCTCCGTAAACCGGCACGCCCGTCGAGCCGACAGTCACCGGCGTGCCTTGCTGGAACCAGGTCGTTCCATCGCTGGAGAGCCAGCCCGTGCATGAGTTGCTGACACGCCGAATCTGCACCCATCGGTAGAGCGAATTATTCACAGAGGTTCCGGTCCCCGCTCCGGTCACAAAGCGCCCCTGATAATAGCTCTTCGACCCGGCGTTGTACGTTCGGGCATAGATCGAATCTCCGGTGAGCGTTGCGCGAATCATCACTCCCATTTCCGGGGTCGCGGCAGAACCGGCAAGGGAAGAGATGTGCGCGGTAATGACGCAGTTATCCGTCAATGGAGCCCAGGCGAGATTAAAAGAATCCGGAGAGGTTCCGATTTCAGAGCCCGAGGCGGCGAGGGTGTAAACGCCGGAAGCGCCCGCGAACGCTCCGCCGGGGCTTGCTGTCGAGCCGATGTCGCCGTCCTGCAATGGAGCAGGCAGGAAGGTCGGGAGAATCGACCACTGGACGGAATTCGGTCCTTCGCCGTTAACATCGACCACGCTCACGACATAATAGTACATGACCCCGCTGAGGACGCCTTGGTCGGTGAAAGCCGGCGAGGTCAGGCCGGTGGCGACGGTCGTGTAAGGTCCTCCGCTAGCGGTTGAGCGCTTTACGTTATAGGTCGAAACCGGGCTGAGAATCGGATCCCAGCTCAATACGGCTTTCGCGCTGCCGCTCGTGCCCGTGAGATTCAGCACAAACGCAGGGGTGGTCACGCTGACCTCGGCGGAATTCGGGCCTTCTCCCATTAAACCGACCGCCGAAACCGCATAGTAGTAGGTGGTGTTTCCGGTCGTGGCGGTGTCCAGATAGCTGGTTGTTCCGGTAAGGTTGGCAGCCAGAGTCGTGTAGGGCCCGCCGCTAACGTTGCTTCTCTTGACGTTATAGTGGAGGTTGGTCATCGTACTCCAGGTCAGGTTTACCTGTCCGCTCTGGGGCTGAGTCACCGTCAATCCCGAGGGGGCTCCGGAGACCTGATAGTTCGCCAGGACGGATTCGTAAACCTGCGAGACCGTTGCGCTAACCGCCGGGCCGGCTGTGCCGGAAATAAAGCCGGTGTCTCCGCTCCAGTGGTGGAACGCTTGCCCGGCCAGCGACGAGCCCGTGATGGATATTGCGGAGCCGAGGGAATAGTAGTTGGTGCCCGCTCCGGAGTTTACGACAAATCGGTAACTGGGGCTGTTGGTGAAGGGCGAAGCCGGCATCCCGTCCACCACGTTGCTATTGGAATCGAGGACCTTGCCATACAGATTTCCACCGGACGAATTGGTCCACGCATACCGCACATACACAGGGCTGGGAACGCTGGAACTCGAAACCACCACCGTTTTCGTGGCATCATCGATGACCGCGCTGGCAGTGTAATACGTGGCGTTTGTTCCCGCGACCGCAAAGCCGCTGAGAGTTCCTCCAGCCACCAACTGGACGGGGGTCTGGGTTCCCGAGGTCTGGATGGTTTTCAGGCCGGCCATCAGGCCCGCGCTGACGTCGGTGAATGAGCAGCGAATCGTGGAACCGGATACGGTGGCCCCGCTGAAGGTGGGGCCTTGACCCACCACGTTCTGTCCATAGACGAGATCGAGCGCCGCGCGCGCGGCTCGCACCCCCACATCCTGCTTGTCCTGCGGATGAAGCATCCCCTGGCCGATATCGATCGTGGTGATCAGGCGGCTGTTGGAGTCGTTCTTCACCGTGGTGAGTTGCGCATCGCGAAGCCCTGCGTAACTGTCGGTATTTGGCAACTGCACGACCAGGATCGGCAGGCTCGGCATCGAGAACAGTACGCGCCAGTTGCTCATCAAGTCAGGCAACAGCCGGGTATACTGTTCGGGCTGGGTATAGTTGTATTCTCCCTGGTACCAGATTCCCGCCCGGAAGCTGAACGGCGGCAACGGCGCGATCATCCCATTATAGAGCGTCGACACCATTCCCGAATTCGCCACCCCCTGGTACGGCTGATCGAAGAGCAATTGGGCGAAGTCGCAGAATCCGGCGGTGAACACCGGGTCGAGCCACGCTTTGATCTCGGTCCCGGCAACCGCGGAGACCAAAATGCCGATGGGAATCCCCTGTTGTTTGTAAAGCTCTCTCGCCGTGAAATAGGCCGTTGCCGAGAAGTTGCCCGTATTCGCCGTTCCCGACGCCAGCCAGGACCCTCCGGTAAAGGTCGTTTGCGGCGTAAAGCTTGAGACCCCCGGGACCGTGAAACAACGGATGTTTGGGTAGTTTGCGGAATCGGCGATTTCGTTTGCGAGGTTGTAAACGCCGATCGTGTTCAATGAAAAAGCCATGTTCGATTGCCCCGAACATAGAAAGACGTCGCCGATCAAGACATCGGTGAGGGTCGCGGTGGTCTGGCCCGAAGCCGAGATGACCGCGCTGTACGCGGCGTTATTGGCCACCAACCCCATCGGGTCCAGATTCGCCTGCCAGCGCCCGTTCGAGTCCGCCACGGCCGTCTTGGTTTGAACCGTCACGCTGTTTTGGTCCTTTACGACCACCGTCACGGTGGTTCCGGGCGTAACCCAGCCCCAAACGGGATCGACGGCGCTTCGCTGCAACACCATGTGGCTGGTAAACAGAGGATGCACAAACGGATTTGCCGCAATCGCCTCTCGCCCTCCCCCGCAGAGCAGCAACAACAAGCCCACGCGGGAGCAAACACGGGATGTGAGCGCGCGTAGAAGGCGGGGGAGGGACATAACCAATGAATCGTCGGCTCAAACTCGGTTTTGTCAATCCGGAAGTAGACCAAAACTGGCGCTTAATACTGACGCCTACCCCAGGCGTTCCCTCAGCACTTCGCCAATCTGCGGAGCCGCTTGCGTGGCGGGCAGGTAGAACGTCCGGGCGAAAAGGGAGTCGTCGATGGCGGGTTCCGCTTCGAGATTGTTCAATATCGAGAACCCGTTGAAAGCCGAGGCCATGGCATTGACCGGAAGCACGACGCCGCTGGTGCCGATGACGATCATCACGTCATCCGACGCGGTGGACTCGAACGCCTCCCACAAGTCCGCGTACCGCGGCGCCATTTCGCCAAAAAAGACGATGTTGGGTTTGACCCCGCGGATGCTTCCGCAGCCGGCGGACGGGCATTGGGATCCCGCCGGCCATTCAGTGTAGCCAATGTTCCAGAGATGCCCGCAGGCGGTGCAGCGCAACTCCGGCAGGAATCCGTGGAGGTGGATGACGTTCCGGCAACCGGCGCGTTCCAGAAGATCGTCCACGTTTTGCGTCAGGATGACGGTGTCGTAGCGCCGCTCCCATTCGGCAATGGCGCGGTGGGCGGCGTTCGGCTCGACGCGGTCGAGCTGCGTCCGGCGCGCGTTGTAGAAGGCGTGGACCTTCTCGAAGTTCTGCTGCCAGGTGGAAATGTGGCAGACTTCTTCGATTCGGTGGTTCTCCCAAAGGCCGCCACTGGCCCGGAAGGTGGCGACGCCGCTCTCCGCGCTCAGGCCGGCGCCAGTCAGAATGATCGCTCTTGGCATGATCGCGACTTTAGCCTTTCGTTTCGCCTCCGCCCAGAGCAGAAATAGGGACATGTTGTTGTCCCGCATTTCCGCCGGAGTCGCGGGCGATCTGGCGCCCGACGTGGAACGGATCGCCGCGCAGTTGAACTCGATCATCGTTGGAAAGACGGAGATCGTCAGGCTCTCGATCGCCTGCCTGCTGGCGCGCGGTCATCTGCTGCTCGAAGACGTTCCCGGCGTGGGGAAAACAACTCTCTCGCAAGCGCTGGCGCGGTCGCTCGGGCTGGAGTTTCGGCGAATGCAATTCACCAGCGACCTGCTGCCCGCCGATGTGGTCGGCAACTCGATCTTCGATTCCGCCGCCCGGCAGTTCGTCTTTCATCGCGGCCCGCTCTTTGCCGGCGCGGTGCTGGTGGATGAAATCAACCGGGCCACGCCAAAGACGCAGAGCGCGCTGCTCGAAGCGATGGAGGAACGGCGCGTCTCGGTGGATGGCGTCAGCTACGATTTGCCGGACCCGTTTTTTGTGGTCGCAACGCAGAACCCGCGCCAGATCGGCACGTTCCCGCTGCCGGAATCGCAGTTGGACCGGTTCCTGATGCGCCTGCACCTTGGCTACCCGGATTACGCCAGCGAAACAGCAATGCTGTTGGGCGAAGACCGTTCGACGATGTTGCGTGGGTTGCAACCGACGATGGATGCACAGCGGCTTCGCGAGCTTCAGGCCGGCGCGGCGGCGGTGCGGCCCAGTTCCGCGGTGATTCGGTACCTGCAAGCCATCCTTATCGCCAGCAGGGAACGGCATCCCGCGGGGCTTTCACCGCGGGCCGGCCTGGCATTCCTGCGCGCGGCCAAGGCATGGGCGTTCATGGCGGGACGCGATTACCTGCTGCCGGAGGACCTCCAGGCCGTGGGCGTGCCGGTGATGGGCCATCGGCTTGCGCTCGGGACCGGGACGCCCCACGCGATGGGCGTGCCGGATTCCGGCGAACAACTCGCGCAGGAATTGCTCCGGGAGGTTCCTGTGTGAAGCCGTCTGCGGGCCGGTTTCGGATCACCGTGGGGTTCCTCCAATTTTCCGGAGTGGTTCTGGCGATCTTGTACGCGGCAGCCTGCCAGAATAACGGCGCGGCTTACCTGCTGGCGTTCATGCTCATGGGCCTGTTCTGTGTCGGGGTGGTGCGGGCGGGGCGGAATCTCAGTGGAGTGTCGGCGCGGACCATCGGCGCTTCGGACGCTTTTGCGCGAGCACCAGCAGCAGCCTCGCCCTTTGCCGCACACGGCGGAACGGATTTTGTCGAGGTGCGCGTCGCCGTGCATAATACCGCATCGGCCAATCGATACGCCTTTTCGGTTTCGCTGCCGGAGTTCCGCCGGGATGACCCGGACAAGAAGCGCGCCGTCCTTGGAATTCCGATCGCGAAACCGCCCGACGATCCCGATACGTGCATTCCGGTGCTGCCTCCGGGAGACATGCGCGAAGCAACGGTGCGGATCGAGGGCCTGCCGCGAGGCTATTACCGGATCGGCAAAGTGGATGTCGCTTCGGTCTACCCGTTCGGTTTCGCGCAGCTCGTCAGCCGGTTTCCGGTCGAACCGCGGGAGTTCTGGGTTTATCCGGCGCCCATTGGAAGCGCAGAGCTGCCGGTATCGTTTCACGCGCCGACCGGGTCGGGCGGAGCAGGGAGAGGCGGAGAGGATTTTGTCGGGGTGCGCACCCACCAACCGGGAGAAAGCCACCGGCATGTGGACTGGAAAGCGGTCTCGCGCGGGGCGCCGATGATGGTGAAGCAGTTCGGCGGCGGGGCCGAGCGGACGCTCGTTCTGGATTGGGATGCGCTCGACGGAGATACGGAAGCCCGCCTGAGCGCGCTCTGCTTCTGGGTGTTGCATCTGGAACAGGAGGGAGACAACTACGCTTTGAAGCTACCTGACCGGCAAACACCCCCGGGGAGCGGTTCGCAGCATATGCGCTCGCTGCTGCGGCTCCTGGCGGGGTTTGCCGCGCCGACAGAAAAGAACGGGAGGGAAGGGTTATGAACTCAAAAGCCGCAAAGAAGAAGGTCCGCAGATTACGCAGATTTCCGCAGATTTTTTTGGAGGGGACGGACGGTAGGGACGGCGCTCAGAAGGGGAGCGCGGGCATCTTCCCCAATACTGTTCGGAGGGGCGAATGTCTTGAAGGCAGTGGGAACTTGGCAGTCGCGCCAGCGTCTTGGAGTGCGAGCAGTCCTCTGCCGCTTTGGGAACACGCATGGTTACGGGTGGCGCATTCAGAACGGCTCTCACCGCTCTTGATTTCACCTTCTGACAACTTTAGTGGCAAACACAATTTCCCTGGGGGGCAGGACTGTCCGGCCTGCAAAAGCGGCAGAGGACTGCCCGCACTCCAAGACGCTGGCGCGTTCCTTGCAACTCCCAACGCAATCAAGGATGCCGACGGCAGTGGGCAAGATGCCCGCGATCCCCTTCGCCCTTACGCCGCTACCATTAATTTAAGGTTGGAGGCTCCGGTAACGCGCGCTCGTTCCCAGGCTCCTGCCTGGGAATGGGGTATTCCCGGAGGCTCCAGCCTCCTTCTGGACCATCGAAAGCGTAGCGCACCGGAGGGCAACGGGAGGCTGGAGCCTCCAAGACAGGGGCGTTCCCAGGCTGGAGCCTGGAAACGAGACCGCGAATTCCTTAACTTAATGGCAGGGCGGCAGGAAGGCGGACGGCACGGAGTAATGTCCCTACCGTGGCCTTCGCGTGAGCCGGAGAACTGCACGAATATCTGCGCACATCTGCGAAATCTGCGGTTCCAACTGTCGAATCGAGAATGAAAGGGCGCTACGTCATTGGGGAACGCGTTTCGGGGATCGGTCTGCAGGATGCGCTCTGGCTGGGGCTTCCGCTGATTCTTGCGGCGTTCCCGTTGGCTCCGGTGCTGGGCATGCCGGTGGTCGTGTTTTATATCGCGTGCGCGCTGTTGCATTTGGGCTGTGTGTATTTTGGGAAAACCCTGCCGATGGTGGCAATCTGGGCTGTGCTGCTGGTGGGAGTCGCCGGAGTGGTCGCCATTCACGAATCGATGGTCGGGTTACAGGCGGGGACGGCGGTCTTCCTCGTTCTTTGCGGGACAAAACTGCTGGAGACCCGGACGCGCCGGGAATACGAGGTGCTCTGCTGCCTGGGTTACTTCCTCATTCTGGGCGATCTGCTCGACACCCAGGATTTGCTTCTCTGCATCTACGCCACCGTGCTCTTCTGCCTCGTTACCGTGGCGTTGCTGCGGTTCCACTCAACCCTTCCGAGCCGAATCGGCCCAACTCGCCAGGAACGTCCGCCCCTGTTTTTCCCACTCTGGCGCACCTTGGCGGAGACGATGCTGCAAGCCCTGCCGATCATTCTCATCCTCTTCGTCTTCTTCCCCCGCGCCCCGCTGGGCTTCGGGTTGCAGCTCTTTCGCCGAACCCTCACCGGCATGTCCGACTCCCTTGAACCGGGTTCGGTGGAGAAACTCGTCCAGAACGGTTCGCTCGCATTTCGGGTGCATTTTCTCCAGGGCGATCCGGGGCGCGCCCCGTTTTACTGGCGGGGTGTCGTTCTTTGGAAATGCGAGGGCATGACGTGGGAGAAGGGGCGCGACGGACGGGAACAAACCACCGGCGCAAAGAGTGCGACAAGGCCGATCCGGCAGGAAGTCGTGCTGGAACCCCACGGAAAACGGTGGTTGTTCAGCCTGGATGCTCCGGCAAGTTTCCCTAAAGGCGCCCGGCTTCAATTGGGCCGCTATTTACTGTCGAATCACCCGGTGGATTACCAGCAGCTCTATCAGGTGACCTCGGGTGACGAACCGGACAGGATACCCGCGGAAAACGACGGCTTGAGACTGGGCGGAGGCGGCGATGCCATTCCGGCCCGGATTCTGGCGCTGGCTCAATCGTGGAAGGGAACGCCCAAAGAGAAGGTGCTGGCCGCGGAGCGCTTCTTCTCGCAGGGCTTCACTTATGCGCTCGACTGCGGGCGGTATCAGGGGAGCGGCTGGCGGATGCTCGACCACTTCCTGTTCGAGCGAAAGGTGGGGTTTTGCTCCCATTACGCTGCGGCGTTTGCTTCGTTGATGCGGATCGCCGGAGTGCCTGCCCGCGTCGTCATGGGTTACCACGGCGGCGAACTGAATCCCCTCGGTGGGTTCTATTCGGTCTACCAGTCGGACGCGCACGCATGGTGCGAGGTGTGGCTGGACGGTATCGGTTGGAAGCGGATCGATCCCACGGCAGTGGTCACAGGCGTGGCGCTGGACGATCTGTCCCGGGCCACACAGGCCGGCGCCACCTCTGGCCCCGCCTCTCAGGACGAGTGGGCCAGAAGCGGATTATTTCGGCAGGTCCGCTACCAATGGGAAGCGCTGAGCTATCAATGGGCCGTTTGGGTTCTCGGCTACGACCACGACGTTCAGGAAGATTTGCTGCGCCGGACGGGCCTCAGGCGGTTTGGCATTCTGGCGGTGTTCAGCTGGTCATGGATCGTCATTCTGCTCTTCCTGGCGGGGCTTTGGTTCTTCCTCCGGTGGAGAAGCCGGCGAACCGAAGATCCGCTGGCGCGCTCGTATGAAACGCTTTGCCGCAAACTGGCCCGGCGCGGTTTGACGCGAGATCCCGCCGAACCCGCCGCGGCGTATTTTGAGCGGGTGATCGGCCAACGCCCCGACTGGCAACCGGCCCTCGAACCCCTCTTCGGCGCCTACATCCTTTTGCGTTATGCGCACTGGAAGCTTGAAGATTCCGCCGCCGTGCTGCATCGTTTTCGGCAGGGCGTGCGCGAGTTGGTGTTGCGCTGATGCAGCCCGTTACATTCATGAAAATCGGCTTTTACGGAGGCACTTTCGACCCGGTCCACCACGGGCATCTCATTCTTGCCCGCGACGCGGTTGAAGCGCTCGAACTCGACCGGCTCTATTTCATTCCAAACTCCATCTCCCCGCACAAGGCCTCGGCCGAAGCTGCGCCCGCCGCCGTGCGCGCCGCCATGTTGCGGGCCGCCATCGAGGACGAACCGCGTTTCGACATGGACGAACTGGAATTGGAAAGGACCGGCATCTCCTACACCATCGACACCATTCTTGCGATGCGCGACCGGTTCGGACCGGACACCGAATTCTTCTATCTGCTCGGCCAGGACAACGTGGCCGATCTCGGTTCGTGGCGGCGCGTCGACGAACTCCATCACCTGGTGACCTTTGCGGTGCTCAGCCGCAGCGAACTCTCCACCCCGCTTCCTTACCTGACGCTTCACCGGCGCATCGAAATTTCGTCGACCGAAATTCGCAAGCGCATTGCCAACGGCCAGTCAATCCGCTATTTGGTTCCCGATAAGGTGTTCGAACTCATCGAACGCCACTCTCTCTACCGTTAATGACATCCGAAGAACTCGTCACATTCTGCGCCGACGCCGCCACCGACAAAAAGGCGGAGAACATCGTTGCACTCGATTTGCGCGGCATCTCTAACTTTACCGACTTCTTCGTGATTTGCTCGGGAACCTCCGAACCGCACCTGAAGGCCATCGCCGGCGGGATCGAGGAAACCCTCCGCATGAAGCACGGGCGTCGTCCCAACGCCGTGGACGGTTTTCCGCTGAGCCAATGGGTGGTGATGGATTACGGGGACGCAGTCGTGCATATCTTCCACCAGTCCAAGAGGGACTTCTACAGTCTCGAAGACCTCTGGAACGATGCGCCCAGACTGGCGCTGGCGGTGCAGTAAGTCGCCAACCGAGCGTTTCGCCCTCGGACGGCACGCAGTGCCGTCCCTACCGTCCGAGATCTCGCCGCCGAAACTTTGTGACATTGAGCAGTTGCCTGCACCACTTCTGTTTAAATTTCCGTTAACTCCCTGTTGACGCTCTGCTGAATTCCACGATGGTTTCAGCGCAAGCGCGAACCTGGCACGGCTCTTTTCTTAAAGTTGCTTGCTGGAGTCGCATTCTTGCTCTACATCATTTTTGAGAAAATTACGCATGGCTCGAATTTTCATTATCGACGATGAACCGGCGATGGTTCAGGTAATCGCCACCATCTGCCAGGAACTCGGACATCAGGTCTATCCGTTCAATTCCGCCGAACGCGCCATCGAGACCCTGGGCGAAGTGGAGCCACAGGTGGTCATTGCGGACATCAAAATGGAGAAACTGGGCGGTTTCGATGTCCTGCGCGCCTCCCGGGATATTTCGCCAACGCCGGCAGTCATCATGATCACCGGCTACGCCTCGGTGGAAACTGCGGTCGAAGCGATGAAGCTGGGCGCGTACGACTACGTCACCAAGCCGTTCAAGATCGATGAACTGATGCTGAGCATCCAGCGGGCGCTCGATTTCCAGTGCGCGGTGCGGGAGAACGTCTACCTGAAGAAGGAACTGAAGGAGCGGTACAAATTCGAAAATATCATCGGCACCAGCTCGAAGATGCAGCACGTCTACAACCTGATCGCCAAGGTGGCGGACACCGACAGCACCATTCTGATCCAGGGCGAGAGCGGTACGGGCAAGGAACTGGTGGCGCGCGCGCTTCATTTCAACAGCAGGCGCCAGCATCACCCGTTTGTCGCCGTGAACTGTTCGGCGCTCCCGGAGAACCTGCTGGAGAGCGAACTCTTCGGCCACAAGAAAGGCGCATTCACCGGGGCGGTGCAGGACAAGTTGGGGCTCTTCGAGGAAGCGCACCACGGCACCATCTTTCTGGACGAGGTGAACTCCATGGCGCAGCCACTGCAAACCAAGCTATTGCGCGTGCTTCAGGAACGGCAAATCCGGCGCGTTGGCGACACCAAGAGCGTGCCCGTCAACGTCAGGGTGCTCGCCGCGACCAACGAGTCGTTGCAGGACAAAATCCGCGTGGGCGGTTTTCGCGAGGATCTCTACTATCGGCTGGCGGTAATCCCGATCGAGATGCCGCCGCTGCGAGAGCGGCTGGAGGATATTCCGTTGCTGGTGAACCATTTCATCCATAAGATTTCCTCGCAGAACGAAGTGGAACCGCCAAAGATCGATGCGGATGCCCTCAAGGCGCTGATGAGTTATCCATGGCCGGGCAACGTGCGCGAATTGGAGAACGCGATTGAGCGGGCGTGCGCGCTTTGCGATGAACGCCGGATTCGCGTTGAGGATCTGCCGCCGCAAGCCTCGCGCCGCGCTGCAGGTGGGGCGGTGCAAGAGAATGGCGAAGTTCCGATCGGCCAGACGCTGGACAGCTACGTGACAGAGTTGGAGCGGCAGTTCATCGAAGGGACCATCCGGTTCAACGACGGTTCCCGCGACCGCGCCGCGAAGATGCTGGGAATCAGCATGGCGACGCTGTACCGAAAACTCGCCAATTAACGTTCCCCCGGTTCACTTGAGCCCGGCGGAGCCGCATTCGAAATTGTCGCGTCAAGAATGCGATGAACGCCAAGAAAGAGGGGAACCAGAAGAGGGTTCGAAATGAATGGCCCCAAAACGGCAGAGGAGGCTCGTGGACTGCCGTGAAGTGCCCCTTTCCATTACCCACAAATCGGAAGCCGAGCACGGAAACCGGAGCGGCCCATATTATTTGTCATCCTGAGGAGCGTCGGATGCAAGTTCCAGGGAGCGCACCCGTTTCGGGTGTTGGTCGATGCGTCTTGTCTCGACGAACTTCTGGCGTGGATGCGCTTACATCCCGCCCCGCCGCTTTTCAAAAAGACTCCCCAAACCTTCAAAATCTGCGGAAATCTGCGTAATCCGCGGACCCTCTTCTTCCCGGTGGGGCTGGTGCGAGATTCCCGCTACGCTATGGACATGACGCCCGAAATGCACAAAATGGAGATATTCACCCTCAATGATTCCCGAGCATGTCATTCAGCAAATCGCCGCCGCCAACGACATCGTTGACGTGATCGCCGGCTATTTCCCGCTGAAGAAGGCGGGGCCGGCTTACAAGGCGCTCTGCCCGTTTCATCGCGAGAAATCGCCATCGTTTGCGGTAAATGCAGCCCGGCAAATCTTCAAGTGCTTCGGGTGCGGCGCGGGGGGCAGCGTGTTCAAGTTCGTGGAGATGTACGAGAACGTCAGCTTCCCCGAAGCGGTGAAACGGCTCGGGGCACGGGTGAACATTCAGGTGGAAGACGAACCGCTGAGCGAAGAGGAAAACGCCCGGCAACTCTTGCGCCGGCGCTTGCTCGCGCTGCATGCCGATGCGGCGGAATGGTTCCATGCAAATCTGTTGCGCACCAGGGCCGGACAGGTGGCGCGGGAGTACTTGAAGGGCAGGGAAATCGGCGCGGAGGTGGCCAAAAGCTGGAAGTTGGGCTATGCACCGGACGCCTGGGACGCCCTCAGCGATTTTGCGCGTGGAAAGGGGTACCGCGACGACGAGATCATGACCAGCGGGCTGGTGACTTCCAAGGAAGACGACGAGGGCCGGCGCTCGGACCATTACTACGACCGGTTTCGGGACCGGCTGATGTTCCCGATCTGCAACGACATCGGGGAAGTGATCGCCTTCAGCGGCCGGGTGCTGAACGCGGAGGCGTTTGGTGGAAAATACGTCAACTCCCCGGAGACGCCGCTGTTCGTCAAGGGCAACGTGCTGTTCGGAATTCACAAGACGAAGCGAGCGATTATCGACAAAGGCTCGGCGATCGTTTGCGAAGGGCAACTCGACCTCATCACTGCCTACGAGGCAGGCGTTCAGAACGTGATCGCGCCCCAGGGCACCGCGTTCACCGAGAGGCAGGCGCATATTCTGCGGCGGCTTGCCGGCGAAGTGGTGCTTTGCTTCGATTCGGACGCCGCCGGTCTCAAGGCCGCCGAGCGCTCGCTTCCGGCGTTGCTGGACGCCAAGCTCGCCATTCGCGTCGCGGCGATGCCCGACGGGCACGATCCGGATTCGTTCATTCGAAGCGCGGGCGGGGACGCGTTCGCAAAAATCATCGCGCAGGCCCCGGATTTCTTCGATTTCCAGATCGAACGCGCCGTGCGCACCCCGGAATTCGCGACCCCGCGCGGAAAAGCGGCGTTCGCCCGGAAAATGGCGGAAACGGTGGTGCTGATTTCCGATCCGCTCCTGAGGCAAGCGGTCGTGAATAATATCAGTTCACGCATGGAAATGCCCGCGACCGATTTCGCGCGGCTCCTCAAGCAGGAGGCCGGCAAACAGCGCTCGGCCGCCCAGGCAGCCGCGCGCCGCGCGCCGGTCGAAGATGCCAGACTTTCAACGCAGCCAATGAACGTTACCACGCGCTTGCTCTGCCAGCTTGCTCTGCTTCACCCGCAGGCCCGCGCCTGGCTTCTTGCCCATCCGTGGCTGGAGCTTTTTTCGCGGTTGCCGGACACCGAATTGCTTGTGCGCGTCCTGGAAGCCCAGTTCGACCCCGCCCAGCCGGCGACGGTGACGGCGTTCCTGGCCGCGCTCAATCAGGAGGAACAAAACGCATTGGCAGAGCTGCTCAACGTCAAGACGCTGCCCCAGGATCCGTTGCGCGTGGTGGGCGACTGCTGGCGGGACATGGAGCGGCGGACGATCGCCCAGCAGCTCGCCTCCGTTGAGGCGCGCCTGCGCGCCCCGGGTCTCAGCCTGGAGGACGCGGTCGCTTTGCAGCAGGAGGTCCAGCGGTTGAAGCGGGAACTGGGAGGAAATTGATCTACGTGAACAAGATTGGGCGGACGCAAGCCCGCAAACGTGCAAGCTCTCCGGCATTGTGGCGGAGGAGGGGATGCGTCCACGTTTCCTCAGTGTCGCTCTGACAGTCCCGAGCCAGCCTTGAGCCAATCTCTTCGTACGAACCGAGAGCCCGCCTCAGGTCCTCAGGTTCAGTCAATGCACCGAGAACGAAAACTCGCTCCCTCAGGTCATCAGGAATTACCTCCATGGCCTCGTCAAGCCGGTCTTCCTGGCCGTCGAAATCGATGAGCAGGACCATGATTGCAAACCGGACGCACGAGTAAGGACGGCGCCCCGAATGCTGTCATCCTGAGGAGCTAACCTCGCCAAAGCGCGAGGGTGATTGTTGGGCAAGAACCTGCGTCGCGCCAGCGTCGTGGAGTGCGGCAGTCCTGTCTTTCCATTACCCACAGATCGAAAGCCGAGCATGGAAACCGGAGCGGCTCATATTATTTGTCATCCTGAGCTTGCGAAGGATCTCACGGCAGGCCAGCCGGCGTTATGTCACCATTCACCGTTCTCGAAGCTGACAGCGCCACCCGATGAGCCGTCCGTTCCGAGTACGGGCCGACTGAAACGAACGTCGCGATCGCCTCGTGAGATCCTTCGCAAGCTCAGGATGACAGATAATAAGGGCCGCTCCGGCTTCCACGCTCGGTTTCCGGTTTGTGGGTAATGGAAAGACAGGACTGCTGCTCCAAGACGCTGGCGCGTTTCTCGGAAATCCCAACGCAATTCCGTGCGATCGCTTTCTTCGCTAAAGATTGGGGTTTACACCCGCGCCCCTTGACAATCCCTCCGATTCAGCGAAATTATCTCGTCTCAACGGGGTAGAAACGGGGTTGAGAATTTCCTCTTCCAGTTCGTGGGCCGGTGCTTTTGTAGCGCGCCGAAGCTCAGCGCTATCTCTTTCGCTTGACGTGATTCCCGCACGCCGTTAAGTTGTGCGGGATGTCCGAAGTCAGAGTGGGCCAACACCCCACTCTTTTTTGTCTCCGGACGCACCGAGTATTTATGAACAGCGATCTCATTTCAGGATTGGACTATTTTGAACGTGAGAAGGGTATTAAGCGCGAGGTCCTCGTGGAGGCCGTGCAGAATGCTCTCCTCTCCGCTTCGAAAAAGGCCATTGGCCCCGCCCGCGAATTGCGCATCGAAATCGATGGCAAGACGGGGGAGATTCGCGCCCTTGCGAGCCTTGTGGTCGTCGAGAGCGTCAAGAACAACCACGACGAAATTTCGCTGGCGAAGGCGCGCGCCATCAAGCCGGAGGCCGCCATTGGCGATGTGGTGGAAGTGGAGGTCACGCCAAAGAATTTCGGGCGTATAGCCGCCCAGACTGCCAAGCAGGCGATGATGCAGCGCATCCGCCAGGCCGAAAAGGAGATGGTTTACGACGAGTTCAAGGATCGCGCCGGGGAAGTTGTCAGCGGAATTGTCCGCCGCTTCGAACGCTCCGACGTGATCGTCGATCTGGGCCGGTTTGAAGCGGTGATGCCTTCCCGCGAGCGGGTTCAGACCGAGGACTACAACGTCGGCGACCGCATCCGCGCCTACGTCGTCGCCGTCGAGAACGGCCCGCGCGGACCGGAGATCATTCTCTCGCGCAGCCACCCCAATTTTGTCCGCCGCCTATTCGAGACCGAAGTGAGCGAAATCGCCGATCGAACCGTGGAAATCCGCGGCATCGCGCGTGAAGCCGGTTACCGGACGAAGATCGCCGTCTACAGCGCCAACGAGAAGATCGACCCGGTGGGTGCATGCGTGGGCATGAAGGGATCTCGGGTCAAGAACATCGTCCGCGAGCTGAACAATGAGAAGGTGGACATCATCCGATGGAGCACCGACCCGAAGGAGTTCGTCCTGGAGGCGCTCAAACCGGCGAAGGTCAGGACTGTCACGCTCGACCCGCAAAAGAAGGCGATCAACATCAGGGTGGACGAGGATCAACTTTCGCTGGCGATCGGCAAGCGCGGCCAGAATGCACGCCTTACCGCCCGGCTCATGGGCTGGGAGATCAACATTGACCGGGACGAGACCGCCAAGGAAGTCTTTGCCCAGAATGTCACAAAAGCCGCGCGTTCGCTGGCCGCCGCGCTGAAGATTGACGATAAGACGGCCCGCCAGTTGATCGTCGCCGGCATGAACAGCCTCGACGGCATCATCGGTGTCGAACCGCAGGATATCGTCGACGCAACCGGCGTCGACCTCGCCAAGGCGGAGGCGATCTGCGCCGCCGCCCAGGCCGAATATGAAAAAGTGGCTTCCCTCAAGTAGTGGAAGTCATGAATCCTCGATTTTTTGAGAAACTTAAGAATGGCAACCCGAGCAACACCAAATCCACACGGCACGAGACGACCACCACCGAAGAAGTCGGAGGGTGGAGCCGTCCCGCCGTCTGTGGGTAAAGACGCCGGGACGAAACAGGGGGCGCCATCTTCAGAGCCTGCTCAAAAGCAGCCACCGCCGCCGCCTCAGGAAACGGTCTCGCTCATTGACAAGGAAAAACCGGTGCGCCGGCCTCGTTCGCTGGGCAATACTCCGTTTTCCGCGCTGCCTCCGATTTCCCGGATCCTCGCTCCCGAACCGGCCAAACCCGCCTCGGAACCTGTCGCGGCGCCGGAAGCGCCGGGCGTCGAGCCGCACGCTGCCCCTGCCGATTCCGCTGAACCGGTCGCCGAGGAAGCGCCCAAGAGCGACGAGAAGATCATTCACATCAAGCCGCCGATCATCGTCAAGGAACTGGCTGTGCAGCTCGGCTTGAAGCCCTTCCAGCTCATCTCTGAGTTGATTGAGATGAGTATTTTCGTGGCCATCAATCAAACGATTGACCCGGAAGTGGCTTCCAACATCTGCAAGAAGCACGGATTCGTTTTCGAAAAGGAAAAGCGCGAGCGTGGAGCGGGCGTTCACAAGCCTGAACCGGTCGTCGAGGCGCCTCCCCCCCCTCCCCCGCCGAAGAAAGACGAACTGAAAATGCGGGCGCCGATCGTGACGTTCATGGGACACGTCGATCACGGCAAGACCTCGTTGATGGATTACATCCGCAAGTCGCGCGTTGCCGCGGGCGAAGCGGGCGGGATCACCCAGCATATCGGCGCTTACTGCGTCACCTTCCACAACAACCAGATCACTTTCCTGGACACTCCCGGTCACGCTGCGTTCACCGCCATGCGCGCCCGCGGAGCGAATGTCACCGACATCGTTGTCCTGGTGATCGCAGCCGATGACGGCATCATGCCGCAGACGATCGAGGCGCTCAACCACGCCAAGGCGGCAAAGGTGCCCATCATCGTGGCGATTAACAAAATCGACCTGCCCGGGGCGAATCTGGACCGGGTCAAAGGGCAGTTGCAGGAAAAAGGCCTGACCCCGGAAGACTGGGGTGGCGAAACGATCGTTTGCCCGGTTTCCGCCACCAAGGGAACCGGCGTGGAGAATCTTCTGGAAATGATTTTGCTCCAGGCGGAAATACTCGAACTGAAGGCCAGTCCCTCGGTTTCGCCGCGTGGAACCGTCATCGAAGCCGAGGTCGAAGCCGGCCGCGGCCCGACCGCCACGGTGCTTGTGCGCATGGGAACGTTGAAGGTGGGCCAGGCATTTATCTGTGGAAACTATTCCGGGAAGGTCAAGGGGCTCGTCGATGACAAGGGCAAGGGCATTCGCGAAGCCGGACCGTCCACCCCGGTGCAGATCATCGGTTTTTCGGGATTGCCCAATGCCGGAGACGAACTGCTGGTCATGGAAAGCGAGCGCGCGGCGAAGGCGTTGAGCGACGAGCGGCTTACGGATTTGCGCGTTGAAAAACTGGCGGCGCCCCGCGAACGCGCCACCCTGGAAAATCTGTTTGCAAGCATGGCGGCGGATTCCAGGAAATCGTTATGCATTGTGCTGAAGGCCGATGTGCAAGGCTCGCTCGAAGCGCTGGTCGCATCGCTTAACCAGATCGAATCGAAAAAGGTCGATCTGGAGATCATTCACTCCGCGGTCGGTCCCATCTCGGAATCGGACGTGCTGCTCGCCACCGCGTCCAACGCCGTCATTGTCGGTTTCGGCGTGAAGGTGGAGAACAGCGCCTCGAACGCCGCCAAGCGCGAGGGCATCCAGATCAAACTGTACTCGATCATCTACGAATTGCTCGACCAGGTCAAAGAGGCGATGGCCGGCTTGCTGGAACCCGAGTTGCGCGAGAGCGTCATCGGTCACGCCGAAGTGCGGCAGGTGTTCGAACTTTCCAAGGGAATCGTCGCCGGGTGCTCGGTCACCGACGGGCGCATTGCTCGCACGGCGAGGGCGCGCGTCCTGCGCCGCCGCCAGCCGATCTACGACGGCGGCATCGCGACGCTTCGCCGCTTCCAGGACGACGTCAAGGAGGTCCGCACCGGGCTGGAGTGCGGCATCAAACTGGGCGATTTCAACGAATACGAACCGGGTGACATTATCGAGTGTTACCAGCTCGAAAAGTTCAAACAGGCACTCTAATCCCGCCAAATCAAGGAAACGATCCGGCGATGGCGCGCCTGCTGCCGCCGCCCCGGCGTTCCTCAACCATCCGCGGATAAACACCATGAAACACCGCCTCGAACGAGTCAAAGAATTGATGAAGCGCGAACTGGGCGACCTCATTTCCAAGGAGATAACTTTCACCCAGTTGGTCACCGTGCAGGATGTCGACGTCACGCCGGACCTCAAGCACGCCCACGTCTACGTCAGTGTGCTCGGCCGGCCGGAGGATGCGCACGCCGCCATTGCCAAGCTTCACGATCATCGCAAGGAATTTCAGGCGATGCTTGCCCGGCGCGTCATCCTCAAGTTCACGCCTCAGCTTCATTTCAAGCTGGATGAGACCGTCGAGCGCGGTTCGCGCATCATCGACATTCTGCAAAGCCTCGACCTGCCGCCGGCGGGACCGTCTCCGGTGGACGACATCGGAGGCGCCCCGGAGGACAGCCACCCCAGCCATGACCGCTGACGCTTCGCTTTCCGAGATTGCCGGTGTACTCCGCGCGCACCAGCGGTTTGTCATCATGAGCCACATGCGCCCCGATGGCGATGCCATCGGTTGTGAAGTGGCCATGGCGCTCTGCCTGCGCGAGCTCGGCAAGGACGTCACCGTCTGGAATGAAGACGGCAACATGGAAAAGCTGCGCTTCCTGCCGGCATCGGACCTGGTGCAAAAGCCCCCGGGCGAACCGGAAGACTTCGACGTGGCGCTGGCCCTGGACACCGCTACACGCAGACGCCTGGGGACGTGCTTCGGCGCAATCCGCAGCGCCCGGGTTTGGATCAACATCGATCATCACGTCAGCAACGAGCGCTATGGCGATCTCGTCCATATCGACACCGCCGCCCCGGCCACCGGTCAGGTTCTGTATGAGCTGATCCGCGCAGGCG
>Ga0316221_1001161_pt1 | contig 28982 bp, 33 predicted proteins | sample TBH18007metaG_FD_206003 | JGI IMG/M metagenome (GOLD analysis project Ga0316221, IMG submission 206003) | Freshwater microbial communities from Trout Bog Lake, Wisconsin, USA - TBH18007 | ecosystem: Environmental > Aquatic > Freshwater > Lake > Hypolimnion/Profundal zone | place: USA: Wisconsin... | reverse complement strand
TGATACTGTTCAATTACATTTTACTTCTGCTGATCCTATTCGTATTGACTATTACACACCTAATGAGCATAACTATAGTTCTCCTTGGTCAAATCTAGGATACCAATGGTTTAATTGGAATACTGATTTACCTTCGACTGTCAATGTTAGAGGAAATGGCGTTCGTGGTGGTAAATTTACAGGTCTTGCTAGAATGTATTTCCCTTTAGATGGAACGATGATTGATACATTATTCAATATGGATTTTGATACTGTGTTTGGTAACTATAGTGCGCAGAATTCATACACTTCAACATATGGTTACGGTATGGGTAATGGGAATTATCCTATTTATGCAAGATTTAATCCAAGTGGAAACTTTTATGGTTGGTCTAATGGAGGATTAAACGGTGATAACTTTGCAATTTTTGGTGACTTTTATGAAAGTGGGGTATTCTTCAATATGTATCAATACGCTTTAAATTATATCGCTCAAGATATTAAAGTTGATATTGCGTATAAATTAACCGTCTTCCAGACATCATTTGGTGATTGGTGTTGTTAATTTGTGAATATACGACTTGCTAATTCTAGAGGTCACGTAATCCAACATTGGATTCAATCTAGAAGAACTTTTAGCAATAACTCATATAGAGATCCACGGTATAAAGGCTGTGGATCTCTTGTTGCAATTAATGATGATACGCTTCATCCAGGATATATGATCCCTAAACATGAGCATAATAATCTAGATATTTTAGGTTACATGGTTGAGGGTGAATTGGAACACTGGGATACTTGCGGAAATTTAGCAAAAGCTAAACCAGGTCAAATTCAACATATGTGGTGCGGTAGAGGAATTTACCATACTGAAAAGTGTGTAAGTAAAACGCCAGCCAGATACCTTCAAATCTGGATTAAACCTAAAGAAAAATACACTGATCCGTATTATGAATTAATCAATAAAACTCCAGAATTTGATAAAATTAATATTGCTCTTAAATCAGAAACTAAAATATCTGCTGGAATTTTAAATGGTTCTTATGGATCAGAAAAAGGATACCTTTACGTTATTTCTGGCACTTGTTTAGCCAATGGTTATGAATTAAATAAGGGCGATGGAGCAGAATTAACTGAGATTACAAAAATAGAATCAAAAAATTCCCATATAATCTTATTTGAAAATACCTAAATAATTAAACAAATTATCATTGGTCATTTGGTATAAGATGTTAAGTAAAAATCATTTCTATTATAGAACAATCCGCAGAAATGTTATAGCATTTGGAAATATCTTCAAGGATATCCAAATGGTTGCATATGATGCGACAACTCAAGCAGAAGTTACAAGAATTAATGTTCCTTTAACATATGCGGGGAAGGAAGATTTTCTAACACGTCTACTGGGGAATCCAGATTTACATAAACCCACTCAGATCAATCTTCCTAGAATGTCATTTGAATTCACGAATATTGAGTATGACCCATCTAGAAAGCTTTCTTCATTTTTGAGCTCATTCAGCAAAGTTGGTGGAAATAATAGTGAAGTGTATCAACAGTATTCAGGTGTTCCTTATAATATAGATTTTGAATTGAATATCTATATTAGAAATGTTGAGGATGGAACTCAAATTGTAGAGCAAATTCTTCCATTCTTCAATCCTGACTATACAGTTTCCATGAGTTTTGTGGACCAAATGGATGTAACTAAAGAAGTTCCCATAATTCTCCAAGATATAAAATATGACCCAAACTATCAAGGTTCTGAAGGCACAACCAGAATTTTGACTTGGACTTTGACATTCAAGATGAAGACTTATTTCTTTGGTCCAATAAATACTGGTAATATTATAAGAAAATCTGTTACAAATACTTTCGTCTATGATGATACTCTAGACACAATATTCAAATTGAATATGCAACAAGGTTTTGGAGATTATAAGATTGGTGAAATTGTATATCAGGGCAAAAATTTACCTGATGCGAATATGACAGCAAGTGTTATCTCTTGGGATACCGCTTCGGGATTATTAGTGTTGAGTAAGAAACAGGGAGAATTTAGTAATATTGCGAATGTTATTGGCACATCATCAAATGCATCGCATCAAATTATAAACTATAGTCCACCTGCAGCTCTGTTGGATAGTATTTCTCTAACACCAAATCCTTCTTCTGCTAACTTAGGTGATGATTTTGGATTTATAGAAACATCAACTTTTACGAATTAGGGTTAATTTAAATGTCATATACAAGCACACAATTCTTAGTTCCTTACGCACTAGGCACTCAACCTGGTGGAAATATTGATGCATCAGTTTTCGATATAAACTATAACTCACTATCATCTAGTACATCAAATGTTGCAAATTTAGCATATAGTGCAACAGGTAGTGTTAATGTTTCTGCCAATAGCGGATCAACTCTTTTAGCTCAGCAATTAAATTTTATAAACACGTCAACTGTGGGAGTTACTGTTGTTGCAGGCTCTGGAACAGCAACTGGAAATGCTAATGTTTCATTTAGTGTGGCTGTTGGTGCTGGTGCACAAGGAACTCAAGGAACTGCGGGATCTAATGGATTCGTTGGCAGTAATGGTGCACCAGGAGCTCAAGGAACTCAGGGAAGAACTGGAACAGCAATTCAAGGAACTCAGGGTCCAGCTGGTTCTGTTCAGGGAACTCAGGGATTACAAGGTCCTCAAGGAACTCAGGGAACTCAAGGAACTCAAGGAATCACTGGAACTGGTCTCCAAGGCACTCAAGGTTTTAGTGGTCCTCAAGGAACACAGGGAGCTTCTGGACCAACTAATTTGCCACAAAATTCCGAGTCGACTGCATACACTTTACAGACAACTGATGTTGGCAAGTTCATTAATATAACAACAGGTGGAGTGACTGTCCCAAGCGGAGTATTCAGTATTGGTGATATTGTATCAATCTATAATAATAGCGCAACGTCACAAACCATCACGCAGGGAACAAGCGCGACATTGCGTTTAGCTGGTACTGCTGTTACTGGAAATAGAACATTAGATGGTTATGGAGTTTGCACTCTACTTTGTGTCGCAACTAATACTTTTGTAATTTCTGGCGCAGGATTATTCTAAAATGTCTGCTATTGGACAAATGATGCTGATTGACGGACAAAGTTACTTTGGTGGAACTTTGATTTATAATCAAACTATGACTGTCGCTTCATTTTATGTTGCACCTCCAGCTGGAAATGCTGGAGATTATTATGGATATTATATCGATTCATTCGGCAGTTTGAGTTCTACAGCTGTCACTGGAGGATATACTATCGATAATGCTTATGATTATGCGGCATATTCTGCTTATCTAAATGATTATGGATATATCAGCATATATGGATTTTCGAGCGACCCAGGAGCTTCTTTTGTGAAATATGCTGTCATGGGAAACCACTCAGCTCAATTTTCAATCCCAGCAGGATACAGTTATCTTGCTGGATTTGGTCCAGGAGGTAGTAATCTTGCCATTTTTGCATTCCCAAGATTTGGACTGGTGAATTATAGTTCCCAAACAATTTCATTTAAAATTTATCAATAGAATAAATAGAAAGATAATAGTAAGGTAAATACAATGGCATACACAGAATCAGATTTTCTAGTTCCATGGATAATTGATGATCTTCCTGGTGGCAATAATGCTGCTACTGTATTCGACATCAACTACAACTCACTATCAGCCAATATAGCACTTGTTGCGAATCTAATTGATGGTGTTAATGATATTGCAAATAATTCTGCAAATACTGTAGCAGTTTCTGCAAATAGTGGATCAACCCTAACTGAACAACAATTAAACTTCATAAACACATCAACTGTTCTTGTTACAGTTGATGCTGGTACAGGTTCTGCTGCTGGAAATGCTAATATTTCTTTCACATCAACGACACCTCCGCTCTATCATAATGGAAGCGATACAACATTAAATCCGACTTTTTTAAATTTCAATGATACTGCTAGTATTGGAGTAATTATTACTCAAGATGCCGCCACATCGGGAGCAAATATTTCATTCACTTCTTTACAATCTGCGCAGGGTGCTCAAGGAATACAGGGGATTCAAGGAATTCAAGGTCGCGATGGTGGACAAGGTTCTGTTGGATATTCAGGGTCTCCTGGTGCACAAGGATATATTGGGTACCAGGGTTCAACTGGTTCAGGAAGTCCAGGTGCACAGGGAGCTCAAGGATATCAGGGTCCAGCTGGTTCAGGGGGATCTTTAGCAATCACCAATACTTATGTTGCATACGGCACAGGATCTGGCATTACTGGGAGCAGTGGACTGACTTATAGTGGTGGTAATCTCACTTGTGGTGGTAACATGTATGCGAGTGATTTTATTATTCCCTCTGATGCCAGATTAAAAAATGTTGTTGGCAAAATAGATTCTCCACTAGAATCTTTAAAGTCTCTTAATGGTGTAAAATATTACTGGAATGATGAAGCTAAAGAAATGGGAATAACTGATGAATCTTTACAAGTTGGTCTACTTGCTCAAGAAATAGAAAAGATTCTTCCTGAGGCTGTTAATGATATTAATGGTAAACTAAATGTTGCGTACGACAGAATCATACCTCTACTTGTTGAAGCGATTAAAGAGCTAAGTCGTAAAATAGATAAAGATTTCTAATAAAATGACTATTCCCTCACCCCCTACACCAGTTAAACTCTCACAAGTGATTACTGAATTTGGACCTTATGGATCTCCATCTGGGACAGCTTCATGCGCTGCTAAAGATATGGGATCATATCATAGAGGAGGTGCTTATGTGGTTTGCGGTTTGCCTGGAACTGGAAATATTCCAACCTCTAATCCATTACCTCTTTCCTCGTTTGCTGGCGAATCTAATACATTCGTAACTCTTACCTCTACACACACTAGTGGTTCAGGGAGTGAGACAGTTCCTCCTGGCGCTGAACATGTTATTATTGATGTTTGGGGTGGTGGGGCATCTGGATATCATGGATATGGGACTATACATTCTGGCACTCAAACTGGATCTGGTGGGGGAAGTGGTGGATTGAGTAGATCTATCATAAATCTTCCTAAACCATATTCTAGCTATTGGGGGCGAACGATCAATTATTCAGTAGGAGCAGGCGGCAGTGGTGTTGCTGGTTGCGCTGGTGGTTGTTCTACCGTTTCCTCTGGAACATTTTCAGTACCTACAATTATTGGCGGCGGTGCTGCATCTCATTTTCAGAGTTGTGGTGGCACAGGAGGAACTGGTACTTACTCGAATGGGAATCCAGGAGCTACTAATTATTCTGGTCCAGGAAGTCAAGGCATTGCGATAACAGGACCTGATGGTGGAGCATATGGTTCTGGTGGTGAAGGAGGATGTAAAGGATGTTCCCCTGGATGTACTGTTCCTGCAACTCCAGGCTCACCAGGAGCTGTTAAATTTATTTGGTCATAAATTGATATGAGGAAATATTATGTATCATTGGAAGGGTTATAAGAAAGGGTTTTTATTAGGAACCCAATATTTTTTTCCTAAAATTGGTGATGGTCTTCCCATGCATAACCATGGACTTGAAGATCGCCATAATGTTATTGTTCTGAATGGTTCTTGCCTGGTTTATGGACTTAATAAAACTTGGTCATATAGATTAAATCAAGGAGCAGTTTTTCATTTTCAGGAGGACGAATATCCTCATGAAATTGCTGCCCTAGAAGAAAAAACTGTCATTTTAAATCTAACTATCTATGGAGATAAATTTTTACATTTAAAAAATTGGGCTAATCACGATCATGGTGATATTGTTTACGATTCCATCACAATTCCATTAACTGAAACCGATACTCGTAAAAGGAAATCAAAAAGGAAAAAATTATGATAAATTATGCACTACCGCCTTCACCAGATTTGGCTTGCAGAGAACCCAATTATGCCTTTAGATCGTTTGCATTTAATGATGCTGAAATATCAAGAATAATAGAAATAGGCGAATATTTTTATAGACTAGATGATGCAAAAGTTGGTAAACATAATGCGTGCGATAAACAAATTAGAAATTCTAAAATCTCTTGGTTAACAATAAATCAAGACACTCAATGGGTATATGATAGAATTGCGAATATAATTCGCGACTTAAATGGACAATTTTTTCAATTAGATTTATATGGATTTGTTGAAGAATTGCAATACACCGTATACGAGGGTTTGTCTGAAAATGACATGGGACATTATGTTTGGCATATTGATAAAGGAGTTGCCAATAACTCTCCAAGAAAATTATCTGTGGTAATTCAGCTTTCTGATCCTTCTGAATATGATGGTGGAAATTTAGAATTACTTTACTCTTCTGAGCCAGAAGTTTTAAAAAAACAAAAAGGGATGCTCTATGCGTTTCCAAGTTATATTCTTCATAGAGTTACCCCAGTCACTTCTGGTATTAGAAGAACTCTTGTTGTTTGGCTAACGGGACCAAAGTTTAAATAAAGAAATTAAATATGAAGAGTGAATTGCGTCAATTTAATGACAAGGCTATATATTCTATAGCAGCATGGTTTGATGGACCAAAATGGAAATAGATTTAACAGAAGAAAAAGATTCTTTGGCAGAAGCTCTTGATGTTTTTCCAATTGAGAAAAAGATCGAAGAACCAGCATACCAAATTGTTAGTGCTGAAGATGAAGCTGAATCTGACATTCAACATGTTCGAACTAATCTCTATAGTTTGATAGATAAAGGTACTGTTGCTGTTGATAATGCACTCAAAGTTGCCAATGAAATGCAACATCCCAGAGCATATGAAGTAGCTGGAAATTTAATTAAAAATGTGGCAGATCTGACAGACAAGCTGGTCAGCCTTCAAAAAGCTAAAGCAGATCTAAATCAAACCAAAGAAGAAACTAATGTCAATATTGACAAAGCAGTTATTTTTAATGGCTCAACTGCTGAACTTCTAAAGATGATAAAGAATGGCGACTAAAAAGAAAAGCAGCTATCTGGGCAATCCTCATCTTAAAAAGGTTGGGGTTCCAGTTTCATTAACTGAGCAAGATGTTCGTGAATATATTAAGTGTCGCGATGATCCTGTTTATTTTGCTCAAAACTATGTCAAGATTATAACGCTCGATAGAGGTTTCGTTCCAATTGATCTCTATCCATTCCAGAAAGAAGCCATTGAGAATATTCATAATAATCGTTTCGTTATTGTAAAGGCTGGTCGTCAGGTCGGTAAGTGTTTTTTTATAAATACTATAGTTAAAATAAGAAACACCAAAAGTGGTGAGATTTTTGAAACGACTATAGGAGAATTTTATGAATACATCAGTAGAGTGTCAGATTTGCAAGAGGAGTATGAGTCAACTTCATTCTCACATAAAAAATACACACAAGATGACTACCTTGGAATATACTCAGATGTATCCCAACACTCCCTTGGTTTCGGAATTTCTAATAAACAGAGCGTCAGAGAGAGTTCAAGGCGCGAAGAACCCCGCATACCAGCATGGAGGAAAATTCTCTCCTTTTTCCGAAAAATTCGTCAAGGGTGGGAGGCAAGAAGAAATATTCAAGAAGGGGATGGAAAAAAGAAAGAAAAATGGAAACTGCACGACAACGCTAGATTATTGGCTAAAGAAAACAAACGGCAATCAAAAATTAGCCAACAAACTTCTTTCAAAAAGACAATCAACATTTTCTTTGGAGAAGTGTGTGCGAGAGCATGGGGAGGAAATAGGAAAAGAAATCTGGGCAGAACGACAAGCAAAGTGGTTAAAAAACTTCAAGAAACAAAATTATTCAAAAATTTCACAAAAGCTATTCAATCAAATTATGAAAGATTATTCTTCAGAAACAGTTTATTTTGCAACTTGGGAGCGTCCAGATATGCACCAGTACAAGAACAAGGAATATCGTTTGAAATTAAGCAGCGGAAATACGGTGATGCCAGATTTTATAGATTTGGAGAAAAAGAAAATAATAGAATTCGATGGGGATTATTGGCACAATGGAGTTCGAGCGAACAAAAAGAAAGAAGAAGCAAGACAAAAAATGATCATGAACGACAATTTTTTAATACTAAGAGTGAGAGAACACGACTACAACAAAGATCCCCAATCTCAAATTCGAGCATGTCTGAACTTTCTGACAGAGTAGAAAGAAAATTTGTAAGATCAATTAATGTTTCTGATTGGGAAGTCTCATCAGATTCTGGTTGGGTTCCAATTACACATATCCATAAAACAATTAAATATAAAGAATGGGTAGTAAAAACGATAAGTGGTAAAAAATTAATTTGCGCTGATGATCATATAGTTTTTGATGCTTATGGAAATCAAACATTTATTAAAAACCTTAAACCAAATAGTACAAAAATATTAACTGAGAATGGTCCTGAAACTGTAATTAGTGTGTATGAAACTGATAAAGAATCAAACATGTTTGATTTGACAGTTAATTCTAACGATCATAGATTATATACAAATGGAATATTGAGTCATAATACAACCACCGTTGTGGCTTATCTTCTTTGGTATGTTCTTTTCAATGAGGATAAGTTTGTCGCTATTCTAGCTAACAAAGCTAAAACCTCAAGAGAAATTCTAGGAAGAATTCAACTTGCTTATGAAGCATTACCTTTATGGTTACAACAGGGCGTGAAAGAATGGAACAAAGGTTCTATTGAACTTGAAAATAATTGTAGGATTTTGGCTGACTCTACATCATCGTCTGCTGCCCGTGGTTATACAATCTCATTCCTATATCTTGATGAGTTCGCATTCGTCCCTAATAATGTCGCAGAAGAATTCTTTACCTCAGTCTATCCAACAATCACCTCAGGTACGCAATCTAAAATTCTAATTTCTTCTACTCCTAATGGTATGAATCACTTCTATAAAATGTGGAAGGAGGCTGAGGATAAGATTAATGGATTTAGAACTATTGAGGCTAACTGGCGTCAAGTTCCAGGAAGAACTGAGCAATGGGCACTAGAACAGAAAAAAGTTCTTGGCGAACAGAAGTATCTTCAAGAAATGGAAACATCATTCTTGGGCAGTGCTGGAACCTTGATTAGTGCTGCTGCTCTTAAGAATTTAACTTTCGATAGACCAATTAGGAAGATGTTAGATGGTCTAGAAATATATGAGGAACCAATTGAAGGTCACTTTTACGTTACTGTTGTCGATGCTTCTAGAGGACAGGGATTGGATTATTCAGCTTTCGTGACTTTCGATACTTCTATTGAGCCATTTAAAATCGTCGCAAAATATAGAAATAATACAATTTCTCCAATGCTTTTCCCGAACGTAATTGTACAATCAGCTAAATACTATAATGATGCTTACTTGGTGATCGAGAACAACGACGTTGGAGCACAGGTTGCGGATATTACATTCAGTGATCTGGAATATGATAATATGTTCCACGGTGAAGAATCTAATGGTAGGTTCAATCTCACTCAAGGTAGAGCAAAACAGCTTGGTGTGAAAACTACAAAAAGAGTTAAACGACAAGGATGTAATGCTCTAAAAGAAGTTATTGAGAATGGTCGATTGAATGTTCAAGATTTTAATATAATTGAAGAATTGTCGACTTTTATATTAAAGAAAGACGGAACCTATGCTGCTGAGGAAGGTTCTCATGATGATTTGGCGATGTGTTTAGTATTATTTGCTTGGTTGACGTCTCAGGCTTATTTCAAAGATCTAACGAATTTTGATATAAGAAAGAAACTTTATGAAGAGAAAATGAGGCAGATTGATGATGAATTGCCTCCTTTACCTGCGACATCTATAGATTTGATTGAAAATCCCAAATATTTTCACAGTCAGGGAATGGTCTGGGAGACAGTTGAGGCTGGGGATGATCCTTCTATAGCATCAACCTATCGAAATTGGTTGAGCTAACCTACAACATTTGGTTTTTATAAATATAAAAGAATAACAAAACTCCGCCTATATCTTTAGGAGAATAATATGGCAATTCAAGTTTCACCAGGCGTCGCCGTTTCTGAAGTCGATTTGACAACTTCTGTACCAGCAATCTCAACCTCAATCGGTGGATTTGCAGGTGTTTTTAATTGGGGTCCAGCAAACACTCCAGTTCAAATATCAAGCGAAGTTCAGTTGAATAATACTTTCGGCAACCCAGACAATAATACAGCTGTTTCATTCTTTACAGCTGCCAACTTCCTATCATATTCTAACAATCTTCAGGTTGTTAGAGCGCAAATGCACAATGCAAATAATGCAACTGCTAGTGGAGTTCTTTCGCCTCCTATTCCAAATGATAGTTTCTATTTCGACAACTATTTTCAAGGAAGCGGAGAAGTTGGTAATCCTTGGGCAGCAAGATACATGGGATCGCTCGGTAATTCTCTACAAGTTATTGTTTGGTCTGCTAATAACTGGGCTACTGATGTTGCAGGGTCAACCCCAACTACAGAATTTGCTCGCAAATTCGATTATGCCCCAACAACATCCCCATATGTCGCTCAGTTGAATCCTAGTGCTGCTGGAAATGTTAATGATGAGATTCATATTATGGTTGTTGATGCAACTGGCGCAATCAGCGGATATGCAAATACGGTTCTAGAAAAATATCAGAGCCTATCTGTTCTTTCTGACGCAACAGCTCCAGATGGATCAAGCAACTATTACAAAAATGTAATCTATAGCAAATCAAAATATATTCACTGGTTAGGCATCCCGCAAACAAATACAGCAAATTGGGGCAATACTACAACAGCAGTATTGGAACAATATGTGAACACTTCTGTTGATCCAATTGGATTAGACGTTAGTGTGAATAGTATTATGTTGATGGGAGGTACAAATGGTACAATAGGCAATAACGCTGATGTATCATCTGCGATCGTTAATGCAATATCATATAACTTATACGATCCTGAAAAGATCGATGTTTCATTGCTTATGGCAGGAAATTCTGATGCAAATGTTATTGGAGAGATAGTAGATGCCGCTACAAATAGAAAAGATTGTATTGCATTCTTCTCACCAGATCTAGCCAACACACAAAATACACAAGGTGCTGCTAGTGCAATTGTAAATTACGTTAATACCTTAGATGTGTTCTCGTCTTATGCAGTTTGCGATAGTGGCTGGAAGTATCAATATGACAAATACAACGACATCTATCGTTGGGTTCCATTAAATGGAGACATTGCTGGTCTTTGTGCATATACTGACAGTGTTCAGGCTCCATGGTGGTCACCAGCTGGTTTAAATCGTGGTTCGATTAAGAATGTGGTTAAGCTTGCATTCAATCCAAATCAAACTGATAGAGATACATTATATAAAGCTGGCATCAATCCAGTAGTTTCTTTCCCAGGACAAGGAACGGTCTTGTTTGGTGATAAGACTCTATTGAATCGCCCAAGCGCATTTGATCGTATTAATGTTCGTCGCCTCTTTATTGTTCTTGAAAAGTCAATTTCTCAAGCTGCCCGCTCAACTCTCTTTGAATTCAATGATGAATTTACACAATCACAATTTGTTGCTCTCATTGATCCTTTCCTAAGAACTGTTCAAGCTCAGAGAGGAATTTATTCTTATAAGATCGTATGTGATTCGACAAATAATACACCAGAAGTAATTGACGCGAATAAATTTGTTGGTGATATCTACATTCAGCCTGCTCGCAGCATAAATTATATTCAGTTGAACTTTGTTGCAACCAGAACTGGAGTTGACTTTAGTCAAATCGTTGGACAGTTCTAATAAATAGATAAAATTCTAGGAGAATTAACATGGCTTTCAATGTAGATGTATTTAGATCCAACCTTTCTGGGGATGGAGCTCGTCCAAATCTATTCCAAGTTTCAATGACGCTACCAACTTTTGCAGGAACCTTTTCTGCTGGACAGAAGCTCACATTTATGTGTACTTCCGCTTCATTGCCAGGATCGACAATAGGACAAGTTTCAGGTTTGTACTATTTCGGTCGTGAAGTCAAAATTGCTGGTAATAGAACTTACCAAGATTGGTCAATCCAAATCATTAATGATGAGGATTTCTTGATTAGAAATGCGTTAGAAAAGTGGCACTATAATATTAATGGACCAACAAATAATCAAAGATCACCAAATGCAATCACAACCACTAGTGGTATTGGTTCATCTGGTTATGCAGTTAACGCTTCAGTACTTCAATTCGCTAAAACTGGTGGCTCTCCAATTAAGAGATATGACTTTGTTGGACTATGGCCAACTGATCTTGCTCCAATTGAATTAGCATGGGGCACTAATGATTCAATTGAAGAATTTGGTGTCACGTTTGCATATCAATACTGGACTACTCCACAAGTTACTGAGCCAAATGCTCTCTCGGGCACAACTGCTGCTCTTAATGCTCTGACTGGAATTCGAGTTTGATTTATTGAATTGGGGAGAGAAATATTTCTCTCCCCTTTATTTTTAATATGAGGAAATTTCATGGCAATTAAGTTATTTGGGTTCAAGATTCTTCGTGGTGATGAAGAAGATCAACAGTTAGCACCTACACCAGTTACTCCCCAGTTAGAAGATGGTGCAATTAATATTCAGACAGGTGCACATTATGGCATCTATGTTGATCTTGATGGTTCATATAGAACTGAAGTAGATCTAATTACAAAATATCGCACAATGGCAATGCAACCAGAAATGGAAACTGCAATTGAAGATATTATTAATGAAGCGATTGTTCATGACAATCATGGACAGATTTGTAAAATAGTTCTAGACGATCTAAAACAACCAGATAAAATCAAATCTCTAATTCGACAAGAATACATGGAAATCATGCGACTTCTTGACTTCGATAATTTCGGAACAGATATTTTCCGCCGTTGGTATGTTGATGGGCGTTTATATTATCATGTCGTCATCGATCCAGAAAATCCAAGAGCTGGAATTCAACAGTTAATTTATGTTGATCCTCGACGCATTCGCAAGATCAGAAATATTACAAAGAAAAAAGAAAATGGCACGGAAGTTATTGATCGTATCGACACTTTTTATCTGTACAATGAAAAGTTGACAAACAACAACGTACAGTCACCCCAATTATTGGGAAGCTATGCTGGAGGCGTTAAGTTAAGCGAGGATTCGGTTATCCACTTAACATCAGGGTTATTTGATCCAGCCAAATCGACGGTCTTGTCTTATTTGCACAAAGCAATTAGACCAATGAACCAATTGCGCTTCGTTGAAGATGCAACCGTCATTTATCGCGTTTCTCGCGCACCAGAACGTCGCGTATTCTACGTTGATGTTGGTAATATGCCACGCATGAAAGCAGAGCAGTATTTGAAAGATATTATGACAAAGTTTAGAAATAAACTTGTCTACGATTCAGGCACTGGCGAGATTCGCGATGATCGCAAACATATGTCAATGCTTGAAGATTTCTGGATGCCTCGGCGTGGTGAGGGTAAGTCAACAGAAATTACAACACTCCCAGCTGGGCAAAACCTTGGACAGATGGATGATGTTTTATACTTTGAAAAGAAGTTATACAGAGCATTGAATGTTCCAGTTTCAAGACTAGAATCATCAACTGGATTTTCATTGGGTCGTTCTAACGAAATTACAAGAGATGAGCTTAAATTTGATAAGTTTGTTGATAAACTTCGTTCTCGTTTTTCTGTAATCTTTGATGAGTTATTAGCTCGACAGTTGGCACTTAAGGGCATCTGTACTCTTGATGAATGGAATTTGTTTAAGCAATTTATTCACTATGACTTCATCAAGGATAATAATTTCACTGAGCTTAAAGAAACTGAGCTATTACAGAATAGAGTTCAGATGCTTCAAACTGTTGAGCCTTATATTGGACGTTTTTATTCCAAGCGTTGGGTCCAGGAAAATGTTCTTCAATTCGATGAAACGGAAATTGAAGAAATGGAAAAACAAATGGAAGAGGAAGCTGAAGAAGCTCAGGATCAACAAGATCAGCAGGATCAGCAAGGTCAGAGTGGAGCGGATGCAGGAGATCAAGAATCATCTGCAAATACTGCCAATAATCAAGAAACCAAAAGTCCTGATGATATAAATAAGAAAGTATCTAAACTTTTCACTAGTGGATAAAAAATGTCAACCTTTTCAAATTTAGCTGAGAAAAAGAATGTAGTAGGATTCAAAGATCTATTTGAAAAAATGGTCTCTAATAAAGTAACAGAAATTCTTGATCTATATAAAATACAAGTTGCTCAAAAGATCTTCAATGAAGAATTGAAGGTTGGTGACGATGATGTTCGTGGTGATGATGAAGTTGGTGGCATGACTGCTGCTACTGCGACTCATGGAAAAGAAATAAAGTGGCCAGCTCCTGCAAAAAAGAATAATCAAAATATTACAACCAAAGGGTAAATTAAAATGGAAAAATTTACAAACTCAGCATTAAACCGCGACGCAGTATCATTCAAAGATGCTTTTGAAGAGACACTTGCATCTAAAGTATTTGATGCACTAGAAGCAAAGAAGCTTGAAGTTGCTCAAAATATTTTTAATGGTGAGGTGGAAATTAAAGAACATGGCAATGATGGGTTTGGCTCAAACAAAACATCTGGCAATGTAACAAAAGGCTGGCCAGCTGCAAAGCATTCATCGCAGGGTCTTCCTCACACAAAAGAGAAGTCAGTAGAAGAAACAAAAATGTGCCCACATTGCGAAATGTCAATGAGCAAATGCAAGTGTGATCATATGGAAGAAGAAGTCGAGCAAATTGATGAAGGCAAGGCTCCTTCTGATATAGAAAACAAATTAAGAAAACTACACGGTGGTTTTGGAAAAATTAAACAAAAAGGGAAAAATACCTTTACGCACACTTCTGAAGGCGAAAACGAAGATGGAGATCCAGCCAAAATCACACACACGTATATCCTAAACAAAAAGGGTAAGCTTGTTCACATAGGCACACAATCAGTTGTAGAAGAAGTCGAGCAGATTGATGAATTGAGTTTAGATACATTATACAACGCTGCTGCTGAGGCTGAGCATGAACGCGATTATGGCGATCCACAAAAAAGAAAGAAATTTCGTCGTCAAGCTAAATTTTTCAATAGAGCAGCAAATGCCGCTACTGATCATTATGAGAAAAAACTTATTATAAGAGATCGTAAAGGAAACCCTATTGGTTACAGAAAAAATGCAAAACCTGTTTCTTATCCAAGAGAAGAAGTCGGGCTTGATGAGGGTATGCATAAGCATGAAAAGAAGCATGGCAAAATGCACCACAAGCTTGCAAAGAAGATGATGAAGCTTGCTCATAAGCATGCTAAGAAACATCATCATGAGGAAGAAGAAGAATAAATGAAAAAGTTCTCAGAATTGAGAGGAACGCTGAAAGAGGGGAAGTTAGGTAAGCTGCCAGACCCTCCACCTATGATTACGATGAGACGCACTGCCATTAGGGTTTATCCTAAAGGTTTAAAAATTGCGTTATATCGTAATGATAAACTGAACCTTGATGTAAGCGTTCCTTATCATTCTGGAGAATTTGAGAATCAAAAATTGCCTTATGCGAAGATTGGAATGAAGGAAGAAATTCTTCTCGATGAATCTATCGTCAGATCTTTGAATAAGTCAGCAAAAACAGGAAAAACTGTAGACGTTACATTCGATAATGGAGCTTCTATCAAAATTCAACCTGCTGTCGCTGCATCAATTTTAAAATTAAAAGATATGATAAATACATATAATAAAGTAAAATTAGATAGTTTTATTTCTCAAGATCCAAATAGTCTGAAAACAGTATTTGATTTTACTAGAAAAGAAATATAGGAATAGAATATGTCAAATGCAAACACACAAATTTTAAAAGATAACGGTCAGTCAGCAATAATCAAAGTTACTGCTAATTACACAACGACCGCGAATACGATTGTTATTCCTAAAAATTTAAAATTCGCAAACACTTCTCAATTGTGTCTTGTTTCTATTTCTACAATTCAATATTCTTGCAATGGAACTGTCACTTTGACATGGGATGGATCAACCCCTTCTCCAATTTATAATTTTGTCGGACCAGTTGCAGGAAGATTCGATGCATATATTCAAAATAATGCAGGCACACCAAATGGGAATATCGTTATGTCTTCTACAGGAAGCGTCAATATGATATTAACATTAAATAAAGAACAGGGATACGCTGACGCATTTGCTCTGTATGATGCTGGTGGGTGATGTTAAGTTTCACAGAATTTTTAAGAGAAGCTCCAAGAATTAGGATTATAAAAGCTAGAGTTCGCGCTGGAAAAGTTCAAAGAAGAGTTAGAGTTTCAGGAGTTAAAGGGTATACAATTCGTGGCGGCAACTTAACAAGAATGTCGAGTGCTGAAAAAATGCATCGCAAACTTGGCGCCAGGAAAGCTAAAGTAAAACGTAGAGCGAAAATGGCTCGCAGTATTATGATGCGTTCAAGATCATTGAGAAGAAGACAATCAATGGGCTTGCATGAGTCACATCATAGTAAAAGTCATTTTGCTTGGATTGCTAGAGATAATGCGAGAAACACAAGAATCACGCATTTGATGGCTAATCCATATTGGAGTAGAAGGCTTAGAAAAAGAGTAAGAATTGGTCCAATGTCATATACAAGAACATATAACAAAGGTAAAATGACTTACACACATAGACTCAGAAGAGTTTTAGGAAAAAGAAAATGAAACTTATTAGAGAAACAGTAGAAGAAGTAAAGTATCTCACCGAAGAAAAAGATGGTGTGAAATCTCTTTACATCCAGGGTCCATTTCTAGTTGGTGACACTCAGAATAAAAACGGTCGCATCTATGAGCGTAAAATTCTTGAAAAAGAAGTTGCTCGTTATATGAAAGAATATGTTGAAGCGAAGCGCGCATTTGGAGAACTAGGTCACCCAGAAACTCCAACTATTAATCTAGATCGCGTTTCGCATTTAATTACCAATTTAAAACAAGAAGGAAGCACTTGGATTGGTAAAGCAAAGATTTTAGAAACTCCTATGGGAAAAATCGCAAAGAGCCTCATTGAAGGTGGTGCATCTTTAGGCGTTTCTTCAAGAGGTATGGGTTCACTAGAAAACCGTAATGGTGTCAACTATGTGCAACCCGATTATTATCTAGCCACAGCGGCAGATATCGTTGCTGATCCTTCAGCACCTGGAGCGTTTGTAGAAGGTATTATGGAAGGCAAAGAGTGGGTTTGGGACAATGGAATCGTCAGAGAAGTAGAAATTAATGCTCTGAAAGAAACTATTGTCAAAGCAAAACGCAAACAGTTGGAAGAAGTACAGTTACGAGCTTTTGAGAATTTTCTCTCAAAATTGTAAATTTATAAATAAAGATATAACAATAGGAGTTTTACTCATGACAGTCCGTACACTAGCAGAAGCTGCCGCTGAAGTTTTAAACGCAACAAGAGCATCAGCAGCAAAAGAACCAATGCATAAGATGGCAACTCATGTCCACGATCTCGGCGGTTCCACTTTAGAAAATCCAGAAGGCAATGACATTGGCTCAGCTGCTGCTGCAGTCATGGGCAAGGCTGAAGAGCCAGGCACAAAGCCAGCTGCTGATTCTAAGGAAGGAATGAAAAAACTAAAGGGTCATCCAGAAGATCATGAAGGTCATGCTCTTGTAGATCCTGAGCATTTAAATGGCGAAGGCGAATACACAGCTGGCCATGAATATATGCACCCAACAGGTGTTATGAAAGAAGAAGAAGCATTCGAAGAAGAATTAACCGAAGAAGAAGTTGCCCAAGCACTTGAAGAAAAGAAAAAGTGGATGAAGGCAAAGTGTGAAGAGATGGCTGGTGTTAAGGAAGACATCGAAGCACTTTTCAACGGTGAAGATCTATCAGAAGAATTCAAGAATAAAGCATCAACAATTTTTGAAGCTGCTGTAGTTGCTCGCGCAATTGCTGTTGCTGAAGAATTAGAAGAAGAAATTCTTGCTTCTGCTGAAGAAACAATCGAAGAAATCAAGACTGAACTTGAAGAGCAAGTTGACGCTTATCTCAACTATATGGTTGAAGAGTGGGTCAATGAGAATCAGGTTGCTATCGAGTCTGGTTTAAAGACAGAAATCGTAGAAGATTTTATGTCAGGTCTAAAGAATCTTTTCGCTGAACACTATATTGATGTTCCAGAAGAAAAGGTTGACGTACTTGAAGCAATGGCTGAGGAAATCGAAGAGCTACAAAATAAGCTCAACGAATCAATGAACACAAACATTGAACTTTCACAGGCTATTGTTGAATCAAGAAAGTCAGAAATTGTTACTGCAGCTTGTGAGGGTCTCACCGCCACTCAAGCTGAAAAAGTAAAAACACTCGCAGAGGGTGTAGAGTTCACCACAGAAGGTGAATACATTAAGAAAATGGATATCATTCGTGAAAATTATTTCAAGAGTGAGCCAACAAAGGTGAAGGAAGTTTCTAAGCAAATTCAGCTTTCAGAAACACAAGAAACAATCGTTCCACAAGAAGTATCACCTCTAATGGAGCGTTATGTTAATGCACTTTCAAGAACTCTACCATAATTAGAAAAAAAGGAAAACTATAATGTATCTTTCAGAAGCAATTCAAAACAAATGGGCTCCAGTATTGGATCACCCAGAACTCGGCAAGATCGAGGACAAGTATCGTCGCGCTGTTACTGCTGTCGTTCTTGAGAACCAGGAACGCGCACTCCGTGAAGAAGCTGGTATTCTTAACGAAGTAGCAAGCGGAATGTCAGTTGGTGGTTACGGCTCAAGCGCTGGTTATTCAACAGGCGCAAGCGCTGGTGGTCCAGTAGCTGGTTTTGATCCAATCCTCATCAGCCTCGTTCGTCGTTCACTACCAAACCTAATGGCTTATGACATCTGCGGCGTTCAGCCAATGACAGGTCCAACAGGTTTGATCTTTGCAATGCGTTCGATCTACCCATCGGGTGGTTCAGCTGCAGATAGCAATACAAATCCTTCAAACGAAGCTCTATACCAAGAAGCTAATACAGCATATTCTGGTAATGGTGTTAACTCACTATTCTCAGCATCTGCAAATGCTAACTTGTCAGTATCTGGTGGTCAGACAAATACTTCAATCTTCGGATTGGCAAATACTGGTTATGGTCTACCAACAGCTAACGGTGAAACTTTAGCAGAAGGCACAACCATGAATTCAATGGGTTTCTCCATTGAAAAAGTTACAGTTACAGCAAATACACGTGCTCTAGCTGCAGCTTACACCCTAGAACTCGCACAGGACCTCAAGGCTGTTCATGGTCTAGATGCTGAAACAGAGCTAGCAAATATTCTTTCAACAGAAATTCTTGCTGAAATCAATCGTGAAGTTGTTCGTACAATCTACGCAACATCAGCACCAGGTGCTCAGTTATCAACAGTTCCAGGTCTATTCAACCTAGTAACTGGCGGTGACACAGATGGTCGTTGGCAAGTAGAAAAGTATAAGGGTTTGATCTTTCAGATCGAGCGCGAAGCTAATAAGATTGCTAAAGACACCCGTCGTGGCAAGGGCAACATGGTCATCGTCTCGACAGACGTTGCATCAGCCCTCGCAATGTCAGGTCTCCTAGACTATCAATCAGCTCTAACCAATAATACCAACTTAACTGTTGATGACACAGGCAATACATTTGCTGGTGTTCTATTCGGTCGCGTTAAGGTATATGTTGATCCATACTCGGTAGCTGGTGCAGACTATGTTGTAACAGGTTATAAGGGTACTGTAGCATATGACGCTGGTCTATTCTACTGCCCATATGTTCCTCTACAGATGGTACGTGCTATTGACCCATCAACCTTCCAGCCAAAGATTGGCTTCAAGACTCGTTACGGTCTAGTTGCTAACCCATACGCTCAGGGTTATTTACAGGGTCTCGGTGCTCTTATCAATAATAGCAACGTCTATTATCGTAAGTTTATCGTTGCCAACCTAAAATAATTGTTAATATAACGATAAATCTCCGATACAGGAGATAAATAGAGAGTAGAGAAATCTACTCTCCTTTAAAGAGGGTAGAGGAATCTACCCTCTTTTTTTATGGCAAATATAAATGCACAAGATATATTTAATTACTAATAATATTACCAATAAACATTATGTTGGATATACTTCTAACGACGTAGAAGAACGTTTAATCGGTCATCTAAGCGCAGCAAAAATAGGATCTAATTATCTAATACATCAATCTATTAGGAAATATGGTTGGGAAAACTTCTCAATTAAAACTCTTTATGAGTCTTGGGATGGAGAACATACATTAAAAGAAATGGAACCTTATTTTGTAAAAGAATATAATTCTTTTGGTAATGGATATAATATGACTCCTGGTGGAGAGGGTAGTGGTCCTTGTTCTTTAGAAAGAGCATTAGCAATTGGTAAAGGTAATACTGGAAAAGTTAGAACAGAAATTCAAAATTTAGCAAATGCTGAACGTGGTAAGCAATATGTCTGGATAACAGATGGCGCTACAAATATTCGCATCCATAAAGATTTTTTAATACCAGAAGGTTTTCGTAGAGGAAGAACTCAATCATCATACAGAAGAATTAATGGCACAAAAAGACCTAAGTTTGTTAATGGTTATAAAAAATCAACTAAACTCAGAAAACCTAGAACACAAGAACATAAAAATAAAATAAAACTATCTCAAGCTAATGGTGGGCACGTAAAAGGTAGAATATGGATCAATAATGGAACCCTAAATAAAAGAATAAAGGTAGATGACGAAATTCCTTCAGGATTTATCAAAGGTCGTAAACAATAAATGTCAATATCACTAGCACCAGGAAATCAAAATGCGGCACAAGGCGCGAAATTTCAATTAAATTTCAGTCGTCTTCCTTATATTACATTTTTCTGCATGTCAGCAAATATTCCAGGAGTCACTGCAACTCCTGTTTCACAAAAGACACTGTTTGTTGAATTATATGCTCCAGGTGATAAAATTGTTTATGAAACATTAGATGTTAGATTCATAGTGGATGAAGATTATAGATCTTGGGAAAGTGTCCATGATTGGATTCGTGGCACAACATTTCCCAAAGAATTTCAAGAATATGATAATCTAAAACTTCAAAACCGATATCCTAATGTTCCAAGCAAAGAACCCGCATACCAATACAGTGATGCGATATTATCACTCTATACTAATAGAAATAATCCACATATTCGTGTTCATTTTATTGATTGTTTTCCAATTAGTCTATCATCAGTTACATTTGATACTGAGTATAATGCTGATCATATCATATACGCAGAAGCTTCATTTAAATTTAGCTATTATAACATAGAAAGGTTATAATAGAGTTTATTTGTTTTTCTACTGGAATATTATGAAACCAACTGATATTTTTAAATTGATTGAAATGTGGGAAAAGGACTCTGTTATAGATTCAACAGACCCAAGTAGAGAATTGATTCGCATTCCAATTCTCCATTCCAAATATGTCAGAGAACATACACTGCACTCTCTGGCTGCAAAACAATGCGCTATTGAATTTTCTAAAATGAAAAAACTCAAATGGGAATACTATCAAGGTCGCCTAGATGAATCCGAATTGAAGAAGTATAATTGGGAACCGTTTAGATTTGTACTCAAAAGCGACATTAATACATATCTTGAGTCTGATGAAGATTTGTCAAAACTTCAAGCAAAGAAATCACTTCATGATCAATCAGTAGAAGCATTGAGTATGATCATAAAAGAACTTAATGCAAGAACATATCAATTGAGAGCCTTTATTGATTTTGAAAGATTTGTTCATGGGCAGGGATAATGTCAGAAATAACAATTCATAAAATAAATGAGGTTTACGTTCAGTTAATTTGTGATGATAGCATTAAAGCAGAATTAAGCGAGTACTTCTCATTTTTTGCTCCCAATTATCAATTCAATCCTCTATATAAGAAAAAAGTTTGGAATGGTAAAATCTACCTGTTCAATAAAAAAACATCGTATCTTTATGGTGGATTAATTCGTTATCTAAAAGATTTCTGTGCAGAAAGAGAAATCAAAGTAATCATAGATCCTTCAGTCCAAGGTTTCAATCAGTTCACGGAAGAAGAAGCAAAACAGTTTGTTGAAAATCTAAATCTGCATTCTCGCAATCAACCCATTGAGCCTCGTGATTATCAAATGACAGCTTTCATTAAAGCTGTCAAATATAAAAAAGCACTATTAATAAGCCCAACTGCTTCAGGAAAATCTTTAATCATTTATCTGATAACACGTCTGCTATTAAATAATGATTGTAAAAAAGGATTACTGATTGTTCCCACTATTTCTCTAGTAGAACAGATGCAAGGCGACTTTAAAGATTATTCATCTGCTAATGGTTGGGATGTTGAACAAGAAACTCAAAAAATCTACCAAGGCAAAGATAAGTTTGTAACTAAATCTTTGACAATTTCAACGTGGCAATCAATTCATGATTTTCCAAAGAAATTCTTTGAACAATTTGATTTTGTCATTGGAGATGAAGCTCATGGATTCAAAGCAAAGTCTCTCTCAAATATTATGTCTAAATTGACAAATGCTCAATATAGAATTGGGACTACAGGTACAATCGATAACACTGAGGTGCATAAACTAGTATTAGAAGGTCACTTTGGACCAACTATGAAAATTATCACAACTAAAGAACTTATGGACAGAGGACAATTATCTGATCTTGAAATTAAATGCCTCGTATTGAAATATCCTGAGCACTTATGCAAACAAGTAAAAGAAATGGAGTTCCATGAAGAAATGGACTTCATTGTGACTAATACTGCAAGAAATAAATTCATAACAAATTTAACACTTGACTTGCACGGTAACTCATTAATATTGTTTCAATTTGTTGAAAAGCACGGCAAAATATTATATAATATGATTCTAGAACGCACTAAAGATCAGCCTAATAGAAAGATCTTTTTTGTATCTGGTGCGACTGAAGCTGAAGATCGTGAAGCAGTAAGGCATATCACAGAAGAACAAAATGATGCGATAATTGTTGCTTCATTTGGAGTATTTTCTACAGGCGTAAGTATACGACGCCTACATAATATAGTATTTGCTTCTCCGAGCAAATCAAAGATAAGAAATCTTCAATCTATTGGGCGCGGATTGAGACTAGGTGATGGAAAAGATCGTGCAACTCTTTATGATATATCGGATGACCTCAGAACAGGTAATCATGTAAATTATACTATGAACCATTATGCTGAGCGAGTGAAAATATACCATGCAGAGAAATTCAAAATTTCAACTTATAAAGTAGAGTTAAAAAATGCCTAAGAATACAGATAAAGTAGATTTAGAAACAACTGTTAAATTTATGAGATTGAGTAATGGAGATGACATCATCTCTGAAATACAAGATGATAATAAAGTTAGTATGATCTTAACTAATCCAATGCGTGTGCTTATTGATGCTGATTTAGATGTTGGCAAACAAACTATCTATATGCATTCTTGGATGCCACAAGGCATCGCTAAAGGGAATGTTTGTCGTTTGAGTAAGAAAGATGTAATCTTTATTGCTGAACTTGAAGAAGACATTAAAGATTATTATGAGGGTGTAGTTTTTGATACGGTAGAAGACCGTCTACCCCTTAAGAAAGAAAAAGAATATATGGATGATGATAAGAAAGTTATATCTTTTAATAAGAGTAATAAAGATAAATTAAATTAACTCATTTCATAGACGACATACTGATTATAACGACTTTGAACTTTAAAGGCAAATTATTATGGCTGAAACTAGAAAACGCAATCATTATGTAAATAATGCAGATTTATTGAAGACAATTGAGCAGTACAAAAAGGATTGCAGGAAAGCAAAGCGCGAAGGAACATCTAAGCCAAAAATTCCAGATTACATTGGTAAATGTCTAATGTTAATTGCTGAAAATCTTTCACATAAACCTAATTTTCTTTCTTATTCTTTTAGAGATGAAATGATTGCTGATGCAATTGAAAATTGTGTAATGTACTTTGACAACTTTGACCCAAAGAAATCAAAGAATCCTTTTGCGTATTTTACACAAATTATATACTTCGCTTTCATTCGTCGTATACATAAAGAAAAGAAACAGTTGTATGTGAAATACAAGTCTACTGAACAGATTGGAATACTTGATGAGTATGAACAGTTTGAATTGGAAGAATCAGGTGGACAATATAGACAGTTTGAAATGTATGACAATATATCTGAATTCATAGATAATTATGAGAAAGCCAAAGATAAAAAGAAAAAGAAGTCTAAAAAATCACTCGAATTACTAATAGAAGAAGATGAGGTACTATAATGATTGATGATAAAGACGATTTCGGTTTTACATTTCACGATGAGAGTGAAATAGAAGAGGCGAAAGATAGTGCAGCTAAAGCTGCTGCATTTAATGCAACTCTGACCACATCACAAACATATAAACAAAAATTAGAAGCAGTTGAAGCTATTGTAGTCCCATTCATGCAGAATCTGATGAAAGATCCCGAGAAGGTTATGATTCGTTGGCCAAACCGCAAAGAGATTGTGGAGAAACAACTTCAAAAAATATTGTTTATTACTAAAGGATAAGTTATAATAGCGATTGGTCCCATTGAAGGCAATTGAATAATGAAGATTTGTATTTTGGGCGACGCCCACCATGGGATGAGGGGAGACTCCATCCCATTTCACAATCTATATAGAAAATTTTATCAAGAGATATTTTTTCCTTATCTAATACAGAACAATATCGATACTGTTTTTCAATTGGGCGATTTATTTGATCGCAGGAAATATATTGGATTTCAAACTCTAGCTCTTAGTCGCAAATATTTCTTTGATCCGATGCAGGAAGCTAATATAAAGTTATCTGTACTGTTGGGCAATCATGACATAACATTTAAAAATACATTAGAAGTCAACTCTCCGCAACTTCTTTTAAATGAATACAATAATATTACTATCTATGATAAAGCAACAACAGTTGAATTAGAAAATACATCAATAGATATTATCCCTTGGATTTGTTCAGAGAACGAATCTGAAATTTATGAATTCATTAAAGCAAGCAGTTCACAAATTTGTTTTGGTCACTTTGAACTTGCTGGATTTGAAATGGATAAAGGTAATGTGTGTCATGAGGGCATGGATAGGAAAACACTCAATAAGTATGATGTTGTATTGAGTGGACATTTTCATCATAAAAGCAGCGACGGAACTATAACCTATGTCGGAACTCCAGGTCAGATGACTTGGGCAGATTATGGAGATAAACGAGGATTCCATATCTTTGATACTGAAACTAGAGAGTTGCAGTTTATTGAAAACACATATGTGATGTTCCATAAGATCATGTATGACGATAAGTCTGAAACTTTAGAATCAGTATCAACTAGAGACTTTAGCCAATATAAAGATAGAATTGTGAAAGTCATTGTTGCCAATAAAACTAATCCAGTCATCTATGACATGTTTCTTGATAATCTTTATAAAGCAGGACCAATAGATGTTTCTGTTGTTGAGGATTTCACTGACTATTCTGAAATCACAGATGATGATATTGTAGATCAATCTGAAGATACTACAACAATCCTCGATAAAGTAATTGACTCGCTGGAGTTAGATTTGGATAAATCTAAATTGAAAAATGTTATGCGCGAAATTTATTTAGAAGCTCAATCGTTAGAGACAAAATGATTTATTTTAAATCTTTAAAATGGAAGAATTTTCTTTCCACTGGTAATGTGTTTACTGAGATAAAATTAGATCAGTCTCAGAACACACTTGTTGTAGGTACGAATGGTGCTGGTAAATCAACAATGCTAGACGCATTGACTTATGCGCTATATGGAAAACCCTTTCGTGATATTAATAAACCAACTCTTGTCAATTCCATAAATGGCAAAGATTTGATGGTAGAAGTTACATTCACTATCGGAAATAAAAATTATAAGATTATTAGAGGCATGAAACCTCATGTTTTTGAAATTTGGTGTGATGGAATTCTTCTAAATCAAGAAGCTCTGATGAGAGACTATCAGAAAATCCTAGAAGAACAGATACTCAAATTCAACTATAAAGCATTCACACAGATTGTAATATTGGGCTCATCATCATTCGTTCCATTTATGCAGTTGTATGCTGCGGACAGAAGAGCGATTATTGAAGATCTTTTGGATATTAATGTGTTTTCTTCCATGAATGCTGTCGTCAAAGAAAGGTCTAATGAAATAAAACAAAGAGCCGTGGAGCTTAAATCTGAAATTGAATCAACTCTTTCTAAGATTGAAATGCAAAAAAAGTTCATTGAAGATGCTAAGAAAAATAATGATGAACAGATTGAGGTCAAACAAAAAGACTATCATGATCATATTGCCCAAATTGATAAACTTAATGGAGATGTGACATTAGTCCAAAAACACATTAACAATCTTTTGACAAAAATTCTTGATGAAGATACTGTAAAATCTAAACAGAAAAAACTTTCTCAATTTGAAGCTAAGATTGAACAGAATATTACTAAAGCAGAAAAAGAAATTGAATTTTATACTAAGAACAGTACTTGCCCAAGTTGCGATCAGACAATCAACAATAAAGATGAAAAGATAACTCAGTGCAATCATAAGTTAACAGAGTATATTGGTGGGTTGGAGAAACTGCAGAAAGAATATAATTCAGCCAGCGAAAGATTGCAAGAAATTGCGAAGATCAATAAAAAAATAAGCGATCACAATAATGAAGTTACCCGACTAAATGCTTCTGTGACTCAAATTCAAAAATATACTAAAAAACTGATTAAAGAGATAGATGATCTCAAGAACAAAAAAGTATTGAGTGATGATATGATGAATGTCTCTAAAGAGTTGGTTGATAAATTAGAAGAATTAAACAAAGAGAGAAAACTTCTCACAGAGAATAAAAGCTATATTGATGTTGCTGCTTCTCTCTTAAAAGACTCAGGGATTAAAGCAAAGATCATCAAACAATATTTGCCAGTAATCAATAAGCTAGTGAATAAATATCTCGCAGCTATGGATTTCTTTGTTAATTTTGAGATTGATGAAGAATTCAAAGAGACTATTAAGTCTAGACACAGAGATGAGTTTAGTTATCAAAACTTCTCTGAAGGTGAAAAATTAAGAATTGATTTGGCTCTGTTGTTCACGTGGCGTGCTGTTGCAAAGATGAAGAGCAGTATGAACACAAATTTGTTGATTCTAGATGAAGTGTTTGATAGTTCGTTAGATAATAGTGGTACCGAAGAGTTTATGAAATTAATTGATACATTAAGCGATACTAATGTTTTTGTAATATCACATAAAGGAGATGTACTTATGGATAAGTTCAGAAATGTTATTAGATTTGAAAAGGTTAAGAATTTTTCGAGGAAAGTATAATTGCAACACATTACAGATTTATATCAATGGCAATTGGAAACTATTAGCAAATATAACAATGTAGAGTTTAAAGTTTGTTTCACTGGACAAGAACAACAAGGTTATAAAGTTGTAGATGGACTGGATGCGCATTTTGAATATGCTAATGGTTCTTTTGGAATAGAAACATATAAATTATAGGAATTAATTATGGCTGAGAAAAAAATTAAATTTATAGATAATCAGATGTATTCATATACAATTTATGATCTGATAGATCCATATTCTGATATTCTTAAACAAAAATTAGAACCATTTGATTTTTCTAATCCACCAATAAACCCAAAAGATCTTGCAATCTCTTTGATTGAGACAATGGTTGCGCATCGTGGTGTTGGTTTGTCTGCTAATCAGGTTGGGCTTCCTTATCGTGTGTTTGTGATGGGTGCGGAAAAAGTTGGGTTCGCGTGTTTCAATCCTGAGATTATAGAAACATATGGTGAGACTAAGTTTGAAGAAGGTTGTCTATCTTTTCCAGGATTGTTTATTCCAGTCAAGAGACCAGAATCTGTAAAACTCAGATATACTGATTATAATGGAATAACAAAAGAAGAAACATTTAGTGGTTTTACTGCTCGAATCGTATTGCATGAATATGACCATCTAGAAGGTCAGCTCTATATCAACAGAGTGAGCTCTTTAGTTTTAGATAGATCAAAACAGAAAGTCAAATCTAATCTAAAAAAGTTAGAGAAAGAGAAAAAGGCATTCGAACTGCAAAGAAAGATTGAAAAACAAAAAGAAGCGACAGTCCCCAAAGAAACTCCAAAAGTCTTTGAATATAAGACAGGTTGATATTATGGAAGAAAATAAGAAATATATCTACGAAAGTCCAGATAAGGGTGAAACTGTTTATCGCAGAGAGTTTGGGAAAACTGAAAAAGTCAAAATTCCCGAACAATTAGATCTTTTTGAAAAATTGGAGCATGTAAGTTATTGATTTTATTGAAGTTTTTTACGTTGTTTTTAGACTTGCACAGTAGTACAATGGTATTAAGGGTTTAGTTAGGAAAACACATAAATGACTCAATTATTCGAATCTAAGTCTGTTCTAGCCAAATGTCTCGCTGAAGAGAATATTCACATCGAGCATCGCAAAGTACAAACTGCATATTTTGATCTAAATTCTCGATCTATTATTCTTCCTATTTGGAAAGAAATGGATGGAATTCTTTATGATCTTTTAATGGGTCATGAAGTAGGTCATGCTCTATACACACCCAAACAAGGTTGGCATGATGCTGTTGTTGATAATAAAGGGCTCAAGTCTTATTTGAATGTATGCGAGGATGCTCGCATTGAAAGAAAAATGAAGGATCGTTATCCTGGTCTACGTCGTTCGTTTTCGTTAGCATATAAAGAACTTCATAATCGAGATTTCTTTAGTCTTAATGGTCTTGATGTTTCTACGATGCGTTTGATCGATCGCATTAATATTTTCTTTAAACTTGGTGCGCATGTTCGTGTGCCATTTACTCCTGAAGAAATGAAATTCGTTGATCGTCTTAATGCTGCTGAATCTTGGGATGATGTTGAACTTATCGCGCGTGAGCTTTACAATAAAGCAATTGAAGATAAGAAAAACGAACCTGAGAATTATGAAGATAATTTGGAAGATTTTTC
>Ga0316221_1001154_pt1 | contig 29100 bp, 23 predicted proteins | sample TBH18007metaG_FD_206003 | JGI IMG/M metagenome (GOLD analysis project Ga0316221, IMG submission 206003) | Freshwater microbial communities from Trout Bog Lake, Wisconsin, USA - TBH18007 | ecosystem: Environmental > Aquatic > Freshwater > Lake > Hypolimnion/Profundal zone | place: USA: Wisconsin... | reverse complement strand
GGTAAGATGTATGTATGTCATTTCGGGCAACTTTGACTTGGAGGTCTGGGAGGCCGGATGCTACTGCATCTTCCCACCCATGACCATTTATCTTCAGTTGCACTTCATGTTTGAACTCGCGAAGTGAAAGATGACAAAGGTAAGGTCAATACGATTGTCAAAGCAACTTACTTTACAATAGATGTGCGGAAGAAGAACCAAACTTAAACCTGATCCTTTGGATACATGTCGAATTTCTGCTGTCGGCACATTGCAGACGTACGTAGTAACCCTTGAAATTTTAGTGCCTGAGGATTTAAATCTTCGATGAAAATCGACATCAAACCTGCGTCAGAATTAAACGAGGTCGTAGCACTACTAAACGTAAGCGCTCCATGAACGATGTCGAGGCGGCAGTCGGTGTGGAGGTCGCGCTGAACTGTGGCTACCGCCTGATCGATACGGCGGAAAGTTATGAAAATGAGCGTGGTGTGGGTGAAGGTATCCGAAAATCCGGTATCAGTCGCAGCGAAGTATTCATTACAACAAAATTTAACCGCAAATGGCATAGCATCGAAGGCGTCCAAGCCGCGTGCAAAGCAAGTTTGGCGCGCCTGAAAGTTGATTACCTTGATCTGCTGCTGATTCATTGGCCCAACCCGGACCAAAATCGGTACTTTGAAGCCTTCGAAGGACTGGCACTTCTGCAAAAAGCTGGGCTGGTTCGTGCGTTAGGCACTTCGAACTTCAAGCAGGCTCATCTACAACGACTGTTTGACCAAGGGCTCGTACCGCAAGTCAATCAGATCCAACTTGATCCATACCATTTGCGCAATGACTTAGTCGCGCTCCATCAATCCAAGGGAATTGTCACAGAGGCTTGGAGTCCACTTGGGGGTTCCGGCAATGTACTACAGTATCCCATCATTGTCGCGATCGCCGAGCGTCATGCCTGCACCGTGGCTGAGATCGTGTTGCGTTGGCACATTGAACAGGATGTCATTCCTGTGCCTAGATCATTAAACCCTCATCGCATGGCCAAAAATCTGGATGTGTTCAACTTATTGCTCTCGGACGAAGAAATGAAACTTCTTGGTGGACTCGATCGGGCAAATCCTGACATGTTGGACGCAGACCTGTTTGGGCAATGATTTGACCCTTGAATTAATCTGTGAAAACTTGAAAAGTAAATTCAATTTAATTTGGCAGAAACAAGGGCATGAGATGTTTTTTTGCCGCAATCATTGTCGAAAAATCGCAACATTGTGACTGCACACCAATCATGTTGATGATTATTTCGGAATCAATCACGCATTTGATTGGTCCTGAATTGACAGCACACTTGCGGTGCATTCTACTGAGATCACTCACCAAATTAGTGCTAAAACTCTAGTTGCTGAGAAAAAAAGCATTAAAAGGAATCAATTTAATGTCGAACGCAATTAGATAGATGCTCAAGCCTTGATCATCTGAATGATAGATAACCAAACTTCCAGGTCGAAGCTATTGTTTGTCGCCAAGTTAATTGCCTCGTGATTCAAATGATTCCATTAAATTAAAAAATACAGGAGACACTAATGAACCAAGCATTTTTCAAACGTACCGCCATTTCTGTTGCAGTCGGCACCATCCTTTCCGGCACTTTCAGTCTGGCCGCTGCTCAGGCTGTGCCTGCACCGACATTGGATGCCAATGAACCAGTACAGGCGGTGACCGTAACCGGTACCAGCATTCGTGGTATAGCACCAGTAGGTGCGGAACTTGTTAAGTTGTCGCAGGAAGATATCGCTGCTACGGCTGCCACCACAGGAACAGAACTGCTACGTTCGATTCCAGAATTAAATAATTTCAACACTACCGGTAACAACACCGGAAGTAATCAGGCCAACTTTGTTGACCAACCCGCCATTCATGGTGTAGGCGTTGGCAATGGTGGTGCGGGCCTGACTTTGGTTCTGTTGGACGGACACCGTCTTCCAGGCGCGGGTATTAATCAGACAGCACCAGATGCGGGCGGCATCCCGGTTTCTGCCCTTCAACGGGTGGAAGTCATGGCCGATGGTGGCTCTTCAATTTATGGTTCAGATGCAATCGCGGGCGTCATCAATTTTGTAACGCGCCGCAACTTGGATGGGGCAGAAACCAATTTGCAAGGTGGCGACGGCGATGGATACAAGAGCTTCACCTTCAGTCAACTGGTAGGAAAAACTTGGGAAGGCGGCGGCGCCATTCTCGATTACGAACATTCTCAAAATTCTGCGCTCAACGGCACATCACGCTCTTATGCTGTAAATAATCAGGCTCCGATTGGTGGCATGGATACCCGATCAACTACCTGCAGCCCGGCAAACATTACAACAGCATCAGGCGCTGCCTATGCAGTTTCGGCCAATGGCACGATTGCACCTGGCACAAACAAATGTGAAAACAATTCAGCAAACGATCTCTATCCGGCACAGCAACGCAATACGCTGTTCGGATCCGCTCATCAAAACGTTTCAAACAATGTAGAGTTGTATGGAAGTTTCCTTGGCTCAGACCGCAAGATGCAGGATCATGTTGCCGGTGATGGCATGACCAGCGGCCCAACTTCAGTCAGTGTTCCAAGTTCCAGTCCTTTTTACCAAGCCATTCCTGGCCAACCGGGTACAGAATCTGTAACCTACAACCCAGCATCTGATTTTGGTCCGACGATGACCAATCGTCTTAAGACTACGACTCTGTCATCAGTTTTTGGTGCTAATTTTGATCTGGGTAACGACTGGAATGCTAAAACGGAATTGAACTATGGATTGGAACGGGACGACGTTCGGGCAAATGGTATTAATCAGGGTCTGGCATCTGCCGATGCGACAAACGGGACATTTAACCCTTATGGCACAGGCGCAGCAACCGCCGCTTCAGTTCTGGCCGGTATAGGCAATTATGAAACGCGTTACTTTGCGCGTCAGACGGTAAAAGAGATTGATGCCAAAGCGGATGGTCCCTTATTTAAAATTCCTGGTGGTGAAGTTAAGGGTGCGTTTGGTGTCGATTTTCGTAAAGAGGAATTTCAGGGTCTGACATCGAGTGGTCCCGTGGGAGAGTCTGTTCCAACCACAACCGATGCATCGCGCACCGTCCAGTCTGTGTTTGGTGAAATTTACGTTCCAGTGGTAGGTAGAGCCAACCAGTTTACTGGTGTGCAGAAATTGGACCTGTCCCTGTCTGCTCGTTTTGATCATTACAATGATGTCGGCAATACCACCAATCCAAAGATCGGTCTGAATTGGACAGTTGTAGAGGGTGCGCAGATACACGGCAGTGCGGGCAGTTCATTCCACGCACCAAGTCTTGCTGATTCTGGTCAGGCGATTGATACCAGAGCGATCCAATTTCCATGTATTCCAGGTGCGTTTGTTGGTTGCGCAACTGCCGGTCCGTCCAATTACACAGTAATTCTGGCAGGCGGCAATCCAAACCTGAAACCAGAGACTGCAAATACATTTAATTTTGGTATTGATCTGAGCCCATCATTGTTGAATGGATTCAAGATCAGCACATCCGCGTTTATTATCGACTATAAAAACGTGATTACTTTTCCAACATTCGCGCCAGTGACAAATCCGGCCACCGCATACGATGCTTATCGCACCTTGCGTCCGGCAGGTTCTACCGATGCAGAATGGCTGAGCATTATTGAGCCGATGTTGGCAGGATTCCGCCACCAGGGGCAAATCTATCCGGATATTTCAACCTTGCCTTCAGCGGTCTATGATTTGCGTCGTCAAAACTTTGCTGATGAGCATATCCGCGGTGTTGATTATGATTTCGGGTATATATTCAATTCTTCGGTCGGTAAATTCAATGTTGATGTTGCAGGTACCCAAATGACGAAGTTTGATCAGGTTATTCCTGGCGTTTCTTCGCCAGTCCAGTTGCTTGGTACTAATTATGCAATCAGAACCAAGCTCCGTACCCAACTCGGTTGGGCTCAGGGAGATCTGGCCGGCAGCCTGTTTTTGAATTACACCGGAGGCTACAGCAACGCCAACGTTACCCCGATTCAAACTGTCAGCAGCTTTACTACTGTCGATGCGCATTTTGCCTGGTCTTTACATAATCAGGGCATGTTTGGCAACACTCAGTTGAGTTTCAATGTCAATAATCTGATGAACAAAAACCCGCCAGTTTTCTATACTAGCGGCACGAACGGCATTATTGGTTTTGATCCTGTTGCGGCATCTCCACTCGGTAGAGTAATCTCTGTCGGACTGCATAAATCCTGGTAACTTTATGTTGTGATTTTTCCCTGCGTCGTGAAATACGGCGCAGGTTTTTTTATTGGCAGTCTGTTTTTAACGCGGTTCTCTTGAAATTTGTAAAGATTCAAAATGATGCGCCTTCCTAAAATTACTTCCTTTTGCTACTTTCAATAATGATTGATATCTCTGTCGTCAAATTCACAGACCATAGCTTTCGCGCCAACGTTGGTGCGCATGAATCCTGCGCCGGTTGATGTCGATGCGATTGAGCTCTTCGGCAAACACAGCGTCGCCAGTAATGAAGTATGGGATCTAATGAATGGAGAACGGATAGTCCGTAATGTATCTGTTCCGACACTGACACCGTTTTTACCTGATCCCGCGAATGCCACAGGTGCAGCGGTGATTGTCGCGCCAGGTAGCGGATTTATAATGCTGTCAATGGATAACGAAGATTATGCGGTAGCGAAATGGCTCTCGGAGCACGGCATTGCCGCTTTTGTCCTTAAATACAGATTGAATACCACGCCTGTCGATGAGCAGAATTTTTTACAGGCATTGGGAGCCAAGCTGAGTAAAGTCTCAACGACAGACAAAAAATTTGGCATGGCGTCCGAAGCAAACTCGCTTACTGATGCGCTAGCTGCTCTCAGATTGGTCAGACACCGATCTGCCGAATTTTATGTTGATTCAAATCGTATCAGGATGGGCGGATTTTCAGCTGGTGCGATGACGACATTGTCGACGCTGCTGGCAAATGACCCGACCGCCCGTATGAATTTTGCCGCTCTGATTTATGGTCCGATGGATGCAGTGCCGATACCTGCGGATGCGCCGCCAATTTTCATGGTTATGGCGGCAGATGACGCATTGTTTGCCAAAAACCAATTCGATTTGTTTAATATCTGGCGCAACGCCGGCCTTTCGGCCGATTTACATATTTTTGCACACGGCAACCACGGTTTCGGTACACATCAACAGGGCACGAGCAGTGATTTGTGGCTGGTTGAATATTTTACCTGGCTTAAATCCATTGGCTATTTAGGAAAGTTGAACTGATAAGCCGTACGGTTGAGTTTAAGAATCCAACAAAGCCTATTATCCGCCGCTACCATCCCGCGTCAAGGCGTCGGCGTGATGACTTGTACACCCAAATAATCTGCCATTACTCGAACGATAAGGTCGTGATCTTCGCGTGACGGCAGGCCAGAGACAGCAATGACGGCCACAACCCCGGTTCCTTCCACACGCACAGGAACAGCTCCACCGTGCACTGCATAGTCTTTCGTGTCGAGCGCCGCATCCGGCCAAGGCGATCGTCCTTTGGACTGAAGCATCAGACCCACTCGCATTGAGGACGCGTGACAGCGCAGTGATACATTTCCTTTGCGACGTGCCCAATCTTCATTATCTGGCGACGAGCCAGGCAACGCCGTAAAAAATAACCTGCGTGATGCGGTTCTGATTTCAATCACCACTGGCGATTTATTCGCTGAGGCCGTTGCTCGCAATGCCGTTCCAACGTCATGGGCAGTCGCCTCGTCGAAACCAGGAAAGATCAATACGTCCTCCTGTTGTTGGAGTGCTTGAATCGAAGCTGCGTCAGTCACAGGATGTGCCTCTTAAAATATAATAGTTCTGGCAAACACCCCGTTCCCCGAACGCGATGGAAAACGGAGCACTGACCTTGAAAATAAATGTTAGCGTCCTTTGGGCAGAATGGACATGTCACCTTTCAACACCATATTGTCGGACGACAGACCAATGCTGATGGCGACTTTGCCTTTCGGTGTCACCCACGTATCGGATTGTTCGTCCCAATAAGATAACAGGCGGCGTTCAACCGGTATCGTGACAGTGCGCTCTTCCCCTTTTTGCAGGAACACTTTTGCAAAACCGATCAGTTTGGCTTTGGGTGTTTCAACCGGAGCAGGTAATTCGCCGGCGTAGACTTCGACCACGGCAATACCCGAGCGCGATCCGGTATTTTTTACTTTGACCGATACCGTTGTCGCATCATTCGATGCATCCAATGACCTGATAGTCAGGTTGTCGAAGTTGAACGCGGTATACGAAAGTCCAAAGCCAAATGGGAACAGAGGTTTTTGGCCGTGTTTTTGCAGATATTTGTATCCTACCAGCACGCCCTCGTTATAAGTAATTTCACCGCCGCCATGATAACTGTTGGCACCCTGACTCTCGTCAGCCAGAAAAGAAACTGGCAGACGTCCGCCTGGATCACTGTCGCCAAACAGTACGCTGGCAATGCCTGTACCAACAGCCGAACCTGGATACCACATCTGCACTACGCCTTTGACTTTCGACAGCCAAGGCATCTTGACAGCACCACCGGTATTGAGCACGACGACGGTGTTTGAATTCACTGCACTGACCGCTTCAATCAGGGCGTTCTGGTCGGCTGGAATCGTATAGTCGTCACGATCCATTTCCTCTCCAGTTACCTGATTCACGAACACTACGGCAACGTCCGAGTTCTTGGCCAATTCCACTGCTTCAGGAATCATTGAATTCGGTTGCCAGCCAAGCTGTATGCGCGTTCCTGTAAAAGAGCCTTTGGTAGAATATTCAACTTCGACCCGCGCCTTGTGTTTGCCGGTCAGCTGCACTGTTCCTTGCATTGGGTAGGTTAAATTACCGGCTCCAGGAAAATTTGCAGCAGTTGATCGCATGCCATCAATGATTACCTTTCCATCGACTTTGACTCTGACTGTACCGCTCAGAGAAACCGCCAGTCGTACCAGTCCATCCTTGTCGGGAGTATATTCAGTGACCCATTTTGCCGACCACTTATCCGGCATGCTGGTCCAGGCTTTACCGGTGACGTCAATTTCTTTGATGACTTCCTGTTTCAAAACCGAACCGGAAAAGTCTTCGGACCCAAAGTATTGAACCTGCCATCCGGGCTGACCGTCCGGTGTTGTCAATGCTACCCCAGGAGCAAAGAGTCCTTCGTGGATGCCAAAAGTTGGCAGTACGAAATCGCCAATTGTACCCTGCGCATGCACAACTTTGACTGCCTTGCCTGCAGCGGCAGTTATGGCGTCGATCGGTGTTATGAACTGACCGGGATCAACGTAGCTGGACCACATCGGTCCGGTAACAACATCGGTACCGGCAGGACCAATCACTGCGATTTGTCCCTGACGTTTTAAGGGAAGAATTTGATCCTGATTCTTCAGAAGTACCATGCTGCTTTCAGCGACATGAAGGGCAAGTGCCTGATGTTCCGGCGAAGTGACTACTGCTGCCGGGGTAGTGGTAACCGGTGTATCAAAGGTACCGGTATAAAACAGAGCCCAAAGCATACGATGGACGGCGTCATTCAGTCGCGCTGCTGAAATTCTGCCATCCCTGAAAGCGTCGGGCTGACGGAAAAAGGGTTGAAGCGACCATGAATCGATACCGGCGTTAAACTGCGCCACACCATCCGCCCCACCCATGAAGTCGGTGGCAAAGTAACCTTTGAACTTGCCCGAGTCTTTAATCAAACCGATCAGTTCCGCATTCTCCAACATATACTTGCCGTTGACTTTGGGATAAGAACCCATGAGCGAAGCGATATTGGCCTTTTCGACCATATAGTAGAACGGCAGGTTGAAGACTTCATGCAGTGCGCGTTTCGTGACGATGGCATTCATCGTCAGTCGGTCACGTTCAGTGTGATAGGCAGTGAAATGCTTGCCCATCACAATGATATTTTGCTTTTGCATTGCTTCGGCTACTGTCGCACCCATCATGGCACTAAGTACCGGATCTTCACCAAATGCTTCAGTCAGCCGACCGGTGCGCCCATCGCGTGCCACGTCCACCGTCGGTCCAAGAATCACATTCCATCCTTTGGCGCGTGCTTCCTGCGCAATCGCTTTGCCATATTGTTCTGCAAGTTCGGTGTCGAAGGATGCACCCAAAGCCAATGGGACCGGAAATGCGGTCACGCCGGTATCGCCGCGCAGGCCCGACGAAGCATCGACCCGTTTCAGTGCGGGAATGCCGAGAGGCGCGAGAGGCGCGTAATCGGCAGGATCGGTGCCATTGACCAGCGCAATTTTTTGCTCGAACGTCATGGACTTGAACAGTTGCTCCACACGCACCTCAGTACTCTGGGTCGCATTGCGCCAGGGCTGTTTGCTTGTTTCGGCGACAGCGTCAGCGGCATGGGAAATTCCCGCGGAAGACAGCATCATCGAAAATAGTGCGCCACGGCGCAACAGGTAAGATATGTTCATGGTCAGGACTACCCTTAAAAATTTGAAAGAGACGGACAGCGAAAACAGCTTGATCACGGCTTACTGTGATCCAACCACTGGCAGCTTCCGGATATAAAACCAGCCCAGAGCTGTGGTAAAACTAACGGCCACGGTCAGCGTGACAAACAAAAGAGTTGGACCATCGGCGATCAGATACGTGGTCCCGAATGCAGCCACTGCGGCCAACATGCGCGTAAAGAAGGTAGTCAATCCCTGAGCGGTTGAACGCAGCAGTGTCGGAAATAATTCCTGGCTCCAGATCTTCCACATCGATTCGCCGGCAAAGGCCCCCCCTATACCCTGCAAAATCTGCCAGGAGGCAAGCGACCAGGTACTGACTCCGAACAGCAACGGCATCGCTTGACCGGCGATGGCAAGCACGCCGCCCAATAAAAACCATGTCATCCGTGAAGACAGATCCACCGTGCGCATGAATACCACGGTGGCGGTAATTGAAATAACCAGTTGTAATATGTTGACTGCACCAGCGGTAGATACGGATGTTTTCGCCAACTCGGTGTACAGCAAGGTGCCAAACTGGCCACCGGTATTTGCTGCCAGATTGAAGATGCCATAGAACAATGCCAGCGCGATCAAAGGGCGAATAAACCGTCTGCCAAACAGGTGTTTCACTGCGCTGAGCTCCAGAATCTCCCCGACTGTACTTACCTCACCACGCCGGGCGTTGGCCTTGACCCATTCTTCAGATTCCGGCAACGTGGCCCGCAGTATCACCACGATCACGGAAACAATAAATATGTGACCCCACATGATGCGCGCACCCTGTTCGGCCATATCACCGACGAAAAACTGGACCAAAAAGGTTGTTCCGATGGCAGCCATCCAGAGCACGTGGGAAAACGCAACCAGACGTCCTTTGAATCCTTTAGGCGCTTCTTCCGCAATCATGGTCATGGAAACCGGCAGGTCGGCACCGATGCAAAAGCCAACGACCATGGTCCCGGCATACAGCATGGCGACATTTGAGGCACAGGCCATCATTGCTGATCCCACGGCCAGTCCGATCATGGTAGTGGCGAAAACACGCCTTCTTCCAAACCGGTCACCGAGCCGACCACCGATGAGTGCGCCAATAGCGAACAGAAAAGTCAGCATGGCAGACAGTTCACCAATCTGCCCAAGGGTGATCCCAAAGTGTTTTTTGTAGAGAACCAGTGCGCCGCCGCTGGTAATGATGGAACCGGCGTCCAGATAGGAGGCCATACCGGCCAGGATCGCCACACGCCAGGCAGAGCGCGGCAAGTCCCGCAGCCGGGGTAGTGCTGTTTTAACTACTGTCATGCTGTCTCCGATTTATTATATTGATCCTGCTGTGTTTACTTCGGTACCGGACGTCCCAAGCCTTTGGCCCGAAACAACCATGTTGGCGAACAACTCCATGCGTGGCAGTAGCTGTTGGCATGAATGTCGCCGTAGGGAGAAGTCAGCGGATTGGCCGGATCAAACGCTTCCCAGAATGTATCGGCACCCAGTTCCAGCATGGCGCCCCAGTAGAACTTCACCAGTTCCAGCGCTTCACCATCCATCTTGCAGGACAGCATCGCCTCTGCCAGATAGTGGTAAAGATAAGGCGTAATCGGCTTGATGGCATCCTGATTCGACAGAGCATGGCGCAGTGCCTGTTGTGCCACTTCATTCGATTCAGGTATCTCCGCCAGTGCCATCCAGGCTTGCGTTGCGCAAGAAATCTGTCTGTCAGGTCCGCTGATATAGACCTGCAGCGTGGCATCAAACAGGTGAGTGCGCGCTGCGTTGACCATCCGATCTGTTCTGGCTCTGTAGTGCACTACATCATTGCTGCGTCCAATGGTATCAGCCAGTTGCATCATGCGACGCAGTGCGAAAACGATCAGTGCGTGGGTAGGCGCACTCTTGTCCAAACCGAAAGCCCAGTCGATGAAACACCAGGTATCCCCGTTGTCAATGAACAAATCCGCATCGTTGACTTTGGTCAGAATAACTTCCATCTGACGCATGGCTACCGGCCACAGATCCAGTCCGGTAGCAATATCTCCGGTTGCATCGACGTATTCCTGCAGCGTCACACAAAACAGCGCTGCATAATCCAGCGTTGTAGTGTCTGCATAAGTGGGTACAGGCCGTTCATAGACGCAGCCGTTGACCAGTCCATCTGAGCGAGGAAGTCCGGCAAACAGATACAGGCAACGTTTGACGACACTGTCTTCGCCGAAAGTCACATAGTTGGCCAGTGCCTGCAAGCGCAGGTCGCCAACCCAGAGTCGCCTGTCGCGCCGCGGTCCATCTTCAAAGCAGGTCTGCATGCAGTCGCGCAAGGTGTTCTGGGAAACCATGTCCACACGCCTTATCCACTCCGGATAATTTTCCGGCAATAGCGTCGGCTCTGATTTGGCCGAAGTGACGGCAATACCAGTCATGTCTTCAAAGCGCACACCAAATCGACGGGACGCAGCGATGACTTCAAATTTGACATACCTGAACGCGTGGCGCCGCGCAACGCGATACAACTGCGGAAGATCATCGATAGTGATAATTTCTTCAGGAAGCCAGGCGGCACTGATCCATGCGGAATAGGGATATAAAGGTTCTGCCACATCGGTCGGAACTTCGCCGAAGGTCAGCCGTAATCGCACAGGACTGTCGGCAACACTGCCGGTCGGAACAATCTGAAATGACAGATACCCAGTCATGTGAACACCAAAATCCACAATAAAGCTGTCGCCTTCTTTCCAGATTTTTTGCCCTGACTGTGCTCCCTCGGCAATCGTCTGCATCGCAAATCGCATGGGATTTTCGGCTTGTTGCAGCGGCTCCACAATCGCTACTGGCAACACCAGGCGCTCAACCAAATCAGGGACCAGTTCCTGTGCGATTTTAAGGAATGCGGGCACAGCAGTTCCGGCTGGAAGATTAATCCTTTTGGCTTCCTCTTCAGCGACTGCTTTGGCAATTTGTTCCGGGGTCGGATTCATGGTCGGTTTCGAACTTTACTTAAAGTTGATATAGCGATTGATGTCAAAAGAACATTTCATAGCGTATTGGTTCCATTTTGGGTGAGCTCCTGCCATTTGCTGGCATAGTCAGTCCATCCGTTCAGGTTGAATGGTGCCACCCGTGCTGGAGCCCTGACCGCAATGCGACTGTCGTCGGCCAACAGCCAACCACCGCAGACCGTGCCACTGGCATCGTCAGATACACAAACCGGCTGCGTCGGATAAAGTGCTGCAAGCAGTTGCGCATAGAACCGGTTGGCCGTGAAACTGCCCTCGATTACAACAGGACCGGTTGCATGCAGCAATCTCAGACAGGTGTCTGTCATCAACGCGCAATACAGCGTGGCTAGCGCATGTTTTTGCTGCGCATTGACAGGAGCCGGTCCGACAATGACGCCAGACCTTCCGGCAAACGGACCGCCGCTGTTCGAAAAGGAAGGCAGAGCAAAGGTTTCCTGCGCAATGAGATGCTGCAGATCTTCTCGCGAACATTGCTGAGGATTGTTACCGGCCAACGCTGAAAATTCGCGTCCACCCATGAAACGTATGCTGGCAACTGGCACGCCATACGCATTCACGTTGGCCAGCATGTCGCGTGTTTCATCCAACTGATCGAGCAGGTCCGGAGTTTGTCCGAGGGCAGCTGCAATCACCCACGTGCCGGTTGAAATGACGGTCGGCTTTTCTGCGCTGCCACTTCCTTGCGGAGTACTGCCCAGATAGCGCAGCAAAGAGGCATTGCTGTCATGAATTCCACAAATAATGCGGCAGGATGTGGGTAATCCGGTGCGTTGCGCCAGTTCCGTCAGCAGAGTTCCCAGTGTTTCGCCGGCCTGACGTATCGGTGGGAACAGATGCGACCATCCCTGATTGTCTGCAAGCGAGGAAAATCGATGATTGCGCGGGTCCCACAAGTCGGTATGACAACCCAGTGATGTGACTTCTGAAACAACCACTCCGCACAGGCGCCAGGCCCAGTATTGCGGATACATCAGGATGTATTTGATTTTCGAAAACGGGCCCGGAAAAGCACGTTGCTGCCAGAACAGTTGACGTCCAAGATTCAGACCGGCCGGCAACGAGGGCGAGCAGGTCTCATCAAAATGCGGTCTGATCAGCTCATAATCATCGTGCGCCACCTGCGGCAGAGCGTATTCGTAATCGAGTATCGGCCGTACCAGACCATGTTCGCCAATCAGGGCTGCAGTGGCACCGTGCGTGACCGGCACAATTGCCTCAACGGTGTGTCTAGCCGCGAGAGTGCTCAAGCCATCTAGCAGCCAGTTCCAGATGCCCTCGGTATCATGCTGCGGATAGGGCGGCAGATCCGCAATCACATTGGGACGGCGCAACTCGAAGACGGTTGCACCCAACGCATCCAGCGCAACCAGTTTGACATGGGTTTTACCAATATCGATGACCGCGGTGACTGCGTTTTTGAGGTGAGACTGAGTCATGCTCGCTTGCCTTTGCAGTGATGCGCATGGCGTGAAAAAAGGTTCACCATATTGTTCTTAAAATTCATTTCAAGGTTCCGATTAAGTCGGGTGGTATTTGTTTTGACTGAACTAGGTGGCATCGATGTTCTTGGGCACTGATTCGGGATTGACGATAATCACCTTGATGCCAGACTGCTCCAGCATGTTCACTGCCCCGTCTGCGATCCCGGTGTCTGTGATGAGGCAGGAAACCCGATTAAGCCCGCACAGAATCAGGCCGGTTTTTTTGTTGAATTTACTGCTGTCGGCCAGCACCACCAATTCATCGGCCTGACTGATCAGACGCTTTTCAGCCTGTATCAGCAAAGGATCTGCTTCCATTAAGCCGAGCATCGACAGACCATACACACCCATAAACATTTTGGCAGCGTAATGGTGCTGGGTAATGTCATTGTCGAACGGGCTCAGGATCACATTCTGTTCGCGATAGACAATGCCGCCCGGCAGGATGATTTCATTTTCGCTGGTCATGAGTAGCCGTTCGGCCATCAAGAACGAATTTGTCAGAATTTTCAGGCGCTTGGCTGCGAGAAATTCGACCATCATGTAAGTTGTCGTGCCGCCATTGATAATGATGGTTTCACCATCGGTGCACATGCTGGCCGCATGGCGCGCAATGGCACGCTTTTGTCCGGCGTTGCAATCAATATTGTTTTGGAAGGTCTCACTGGTGAGCGTGTACACACGTTTTTTTTGCGGCAGATGTTCAGCGCCGCCACGGGTTCTGGTGAGCAGATTGCGCTCTGCCAGCCAGGCTATGTCGCGCCGTACCGTAGCAGGCGACGAATTCAGCCATTTCACCATCTGATCGACGCTGGCAGTATTGTGCTCGGCCAGCAGCTTGATCAAACGCTTGCGACGTTTATGATTAACCATCTTGTCTCCCAATCGAACTATCTCTCATTGCTGTGACAGGAATGTCAGGCGATCAGGACGGTTTCTAATTAGTAAAACAGACTAAGCATTTGCCAATCACAAGTCAATCAGCAACCAATCAAGTTGGTGATTATTTGGTGCATTGGATGAATCGATCAACTTGGTGATTATTTGCATTTCAATCACTGAATTGATTGTTGCCCGATTGACTCACCTGCCGTACTGGATTCTACTTGTCGGACTTGCCTGCTGCAGTGATGTCAGCAGCCTGAACAGGGCATTTGCAACCAGAATTCACAATAATAGACGGAGACAGTATGACAACAATCAATCAGACATTTGCAACGAATGAACAAGCAGAACCGATAGTCTCACGCTGGGACGATGTCTACGCAGCCACGCTGAGCGAACCCGAATTGCTGCTGTATCGCTCCAATCTACTGGGTTCAGACATGCGCATCACCAACTTTGGCGGTGGCAATACCTCAGCCAAGGTGTCCATGCAGGACAATCTGACCGGCGAACAGGTAGAAGTTCTGTGGGTTAAGGGCTCAGGCGGCGATCTGGGCAGTATCAAACTTGACGGTTTCTCGACTCTGTACATGGACAAACTGCGCCATCTGAAAAGTCGCTACCGTGGTCTGGCACTGGAAGATGAAATGGTTGCCTACCTGCCGCACTGCACTTTCAATTTGAATCCGCGCGCAGCCAGTATTGACACACCACTGCACGCCTATATCGATCGCAAACACGTCGATCACATGCATCCGGATTCGGTGATTGCCATTGCCGCCTGCGCCAACAGTAAAGCGCTGACTCAAAGTATCTTTGAAGGTGAACTGGGTTGGCTGCCATGGCAACGTCCCGGCTATGATCTGGGCCTGAAACTGGAAGCGCTGTCAAAGGCGCAACCTGAACTCAAAGGGATTATTCTGGAAGGGCATGGTCTGTTTACCTGGGGTGATACTGCCAAGTCCTGTTATGAAATCACCCTAGGCATTATCAAGCGCGCTGAAGACTGGATTGCTGCAAACAGCAGGCAGCCTGCGTTCAGTGGCACCAAGTTCGCCCCGTTGGCGGCAGAGGAACGCAAAGCTTTGGTGCAACGCCTGATGCCCCTGTTGCGCGGGAAAATCAGCAAGGATGAATTCAAACTTGGCCACTTTGACGACAGTGCGGCTGTGCTGCAATTTGTGTGCAGCAATGATCTGGTTTCCCTCGCTGCACTAGGCACTTCCTGTCCGGATCATTTTCTGCGCACCAAAATTCGTCCCTTTGTGATTGATTTTGACCCCGCCAATCCTGATTTTGACAAGCTGGTTGCCGGGCTCGATGATGCTCTGGCGGCATACCGTGCAGATTACACTGCTTACCATGAACGCTGCAAACACGATAACAGCCCTGCCGTGCGCGATGCCAACCCGATCATTTATCTGATTCCTGGCGTCGGCATGCTGTCCTTTGCCAAAGACAAGGCCACCGCCCGAATCGCCGGCGAGTTTTATGTCAACGCGATCAATGTCATGCGCGGCGCCAACGGTGTTGATACCTATGTCGGTTTGCCGGAACAGGAAGCCTTTGATATTGAATACTGGTTGCTCGAAGAAGCCAAACTGCAGCGCATGCCCAAACCGAAAAGTCTGGCCGGACGCATTGCTTTGGTCACAGGCGGTGCCGGTGGTATTGGCCAGGCAGTAGCACGTCAGTTACTGCAGGAGGGTGCGTGCGTCATGCTGACAGATATTGATGCCGAGGCGCTGGAACATGCCAAACACACGCTGCAAAAAGTTGCAGGTCGTGACAATGTGGCCACCGTCAGCGCAAATATCACCAATGAAACTCAAGTTGAAGGCATTCTGGCGGCGACGGCGTTGCAGTTTGGCGGCATAGACTTGTTGGTTTCCAACGCAGGCATCGCTTCCTCAGCACCACTGGAAGAGACCACTCTGGAAATGTGGGAACGGAATCAGGCAATTTTGGTCACGGGTTATTTCCTGGTCAGCCGCAGTGCGTTCAGTATGATGAAGAAACAGAAGATGGGCGGCAGCATGGTGTTTGTGGCAAGCAAAAATGGACTGGTTGCTTCGGCCGGTGCTGCAGCCTACTGCACGGCAAAAGCTGGTGAAATCCATTTGGCACGCTGCATTGCACTCGAAGGTGCGGCCGACGGAATTCGCGTCAATGTCGTCAATCCGGATGCAGTCATTCGCGGCTCGAAAATCTGGGATGGCAAATGGAAGGAAGAACGCGCTGCATCGAACAAGATCGACTCTGACGATATTGAAGAGTTTTATCGCAAACGCAGCATGCTCAAACTCAGTGTATTGCCTGAAGATATTGCAGAGGCAGTGTATTTCTTTGTCAGTGAAAAATCGGCGAAGAGTACTGGTAACATTCTGAATGTCGATGCCGGTAATTCAGGTGCTTTTACACGATAACTAAATACCGGGGTGGCCAGAACGTCAACCCTGGATAGAAGAACGGAGACACACAATGACTACAGCAATCGACAGCGGCCTGGTGGCCGAACACAATGCCAAACTGACCGGCAATCTGGATGCCGACTATAAAGCGCTGGGCGGCATGCTTTCACGGCGCGGGCAGGATATTGAAAGATTGACCGCACTGGCGCAAACCTTTGCTCTGGCACTGCCGAGCTGGGGCGTAGGTACAGGCGGCACGCGTTTTGCACGCTTCCCAGGTTTGGGTGAGCCGCGCAACGTGTTTGAAAAAATGGAAGACTGCGGCGTCATTCATCAGCTGACCAAGGTAACACCGAAAGTTTCTTTGCATTTTCCATGGGATAAGACGACCGATCCGGCGGCGTTGCGTGAAATAGCCAACGGGTATGGGCTGGGCTTTGATGCTGTCAATTCCAATACATTTCAGGATCAGGCTGAACAACTGCATTCCTACAAAAATGGCAGTCTGACTGCCATGAAAAAGGAAGTGCGCGATCAGGCAGTGGCACACAATATCGAGTGCATCGAGTTGGGTCGCGCATTGGGTTCTACCGGTCTGACGGTTTGGGTTGGCGACGGTGCCAATTTTCCCGGCCAGCACAATTTGCGCGGCGCGCTGGAACGCTATCTGGAAAGCATGCGCGATATTTACAGCGCATTGCCGGCAGACTGGCTCATGTACATTGAGCACAAATTATTTGAACCGGCGTTTTATGCCACGACCATCGCCGACTGGGGCACCAGCTTTGCCTGTGCCACCGAGTTGGGACCAAAAGCAAAATGTCTGGTGGATCTGGGACATCATGCACCGAATACCAATATTGAAATGATCGTGGCCCGGCTGGCTCAATTTGGCAAGTTGGGTGGCTTCCACTTCAATGACAGCAAATACGGTGATGACGATCTTGATTCTGGCAGCATCAATCCATTCCAGCTATTCCTGATTTTTAATGAACTGGCCGATGTAGCACAGCGCGACGGAGCCGCATTCAAACCTTCTTATATGCTCGATCAGTCACATAATGTGACGGACCCGATTGAAAGCCTCATGAGCAGCGCAGTTGAAGTGCAGCGTGCCTTTATCCAGTCTGCGTTGGTTGATCGAGAGGCCCTGCAGCAGTTCCAGGCCGACAATGATGTCTTGCAGTCGGCACAGGCGTTGAAGCATGCGTTCCGCACTGATGTGAGTCCGATACTGGCCATGGCACGTTTGCGCGCCGGTGCTGCCATTGATCCGGTCGCCTGCTACCGTTCAAGCGGTTATCGCGCAGCCAAAGGCAAACAGCGTCCGCCCAAAGCTGGTGCCAGTGGCAGCGGCATAGTTTAAAGCGTCCTTACCCGCTATGATTATCTCCTCCGCTTCCGATTATCGCGAAGCAGCCCGACGCAAACTGCCTCGTTTTTTATTTGATTATATTGACGGTGGCAGTTATGCCGAGCAGACCTTGGGATCCAACTGTTCGGATCTGGCCGGCATCAGTTTAAGACAGCGCATACTGAAAAATGTCACTGACCTGAATCTGGAAACGAATCTGTTCGGCCAACGTTACGCCATGCCTGTCATCATGGCACCGGTTGGATTGACCGGCATGTATGCGCGACGCGGCGAAGTCCAGGCGGCAAAGGCTGCTGCCGGTAAAGGCGTTCCGTTTACGCTGTCCACGGTGTCTGTTTGTCCAATTGAAGAGGTTGCAGCGCAAAGTTCCGCACCGATCTGGTTTCAATTGTATGTATTGAAGGACCGCGGCTTCATGAAGCATGTGCTGGAACGCGCACAGGCTGCCGGAATAACCAACCTGGTGTTCACGGTTGACATGCCGACACCGGGTGCGCGCTATCGCGATGCCCATTCAGGGATGTCTGGTCCGCACGCGTCGGTGCGTCGCATGCTGCAGGCAATGACAAAACCCGCCTGGGCTCTGGGCGTCGGACTACTTGGCCGACCTCATGACCTCGGTAATGTCTCGGCCTATCTGGGCAAGGCGATCACGCTGGAAGATTACATAGGCTGGCTAGGCAACAATTTTGATCCTTCAATCAGTTGGTCCGATCTCGAATGGGTGCGCGATTTCTGGAAGGGCAACATGATTATCAAAGGCATACTCGATCCGGAAGATGCCAGAGACGCGGTCCGCTTCGGTGCAGACGGCATCGTGGTTTCCAACCATGGTGGTCGCCAGCTGGATGGTGTTCTGTCCACGGCAAGGGCACTGCCACCGATTGCGCAGGCAGTCGGCAGTGACCTTACCGTATTGGCAGATTCCGGAATCCGTTCGGGACTGGATGTGGTTCGCATGCTGGCGCTTGGTGCCAAAGGAGTTCTGCTCGGCAGAGCGGTCGCTTACGCTTTGGCATCAGACGGACAGCAGGGTGTAGAAAACTTGCTTGATATCTTTGCCAAAGAAATGCGCGTGGCCATGACATTGACGGGCATTACCGGCATTGAACAAATCAACGAATCCATATTGGCGTAATTCTTCAACGGACCCAGCAAAAACAATGACTCAAGCTCATCCTTATCCCCATCTTCTGGCTGATGTCGGAGGAACCAATGTTCGCTTTGCACTGGTCAATGATGACCGGGGGGTGATCGTTGAAGATCGCAACTTCGAATGCAATAAGTATCCAGGTTTTCTGGAAGCAATCCGGTCCTATCTTGACCTTACCCAAGCCAGTCCGCGCTCAGCGGCAATAGGCATTGCTGCGCCAACTTCTGATGACCTCATCAAAATGACCAGTTTGAACTGGCAGTTTTCACAGGCGACGCTGAAAAACTCGTTAGGTCTTGAATCGCTCGCCATTATCAATGACTTCACCGCACTGGCGCTGTCGCTGCCGGATCTGGTCGATTCAGAACTGGTGCAGGTCGGTGGCACCAAACTTGATCTTGATTTGCCGATCGCAGTGATCGGAGCAGGAACCGGTCTTGGTGTTTCAGGACTCATTCCAACACATCGTAAAGGTGAGAAGCCACATTGGGTCCCGATTCAGGGTGAAGGTGGGCACGTCACTTTTTCCCCGTTCAATCAAAGGGAAGATGAAATCCTGGCGGTACTGCGGAAACGATTTGGTCATGTATCCGCCGAAAGAGTTCTGTCCGGTCCTGGTTTGGCCAACATTTATTCTGCAATTAATGAAATAGACGGTTTGGGCTTGCCGCCGCTTGAGCCCGCTGAAATTACCCACAAGGGTCTGAGCAATGAATGCCATGCATGCAAAGAGTCACTCGACACTTTTTGCGCCATGTTGGGAACAGCCGCAGCAAATCTGACGATGACACTTGGCGCGCAGGGAGGCTTGTTTATTGGCGGTGGCATCGCGCCGAAATTTGGTGACTATTTTCTGACATCGCCGTTTCGATCCCGTTTTGAAGAAAAGGGACGTTTTTCGAATTACCTGGCCGACGTGCCGGTGTTTCTGATTAATGCAAAAAATCCGGCTATCCGAGGTGCTGCTGCCGTTCTGAGAAACTGAATAACAGTTTATAAAACTTAAAACTTTAGGAAAGCCAACAGGAAGGCCGGCATGAAAAATCAGGTAAAAATTGGATTAACGGGTTACGGTTATGCAGGGACAACTTTTCATGCTCCCCTGATTGAATATAGCGGCCACGCCACGCTTTCGGCGATTGCAACAACTCAAACAGAGCGCGCTAAAGCTGATTATCCAAATGCCTTGGTTGTTCCCGATATTGATCAGCTTCTGGCCAACGATGAGCTGGATTGCATCGTCATTGCCACTCCGAACGATACACATTTCGAACTCGCCCGCCGAGTGCTCGAATCAGGCAGGCATGTGGTTGTCGATAAGCCTGTCACGTTGAGTTCCTCTGATGCCAACATATTGGCCGATCTTGCCACTAAAAATAAAGTGCTGTTTGTCCCGTTTCATAACCGCCGCTGGGATGGTGATTTTCTGACGCTGCAAACCATGATTGATTCGGAAAGATTGGGGCGCATTGTACATTTTGAATCGCATTTTGATCGATTTCGTCCTGAGGTGCCCGACCGTTGGCGCGAAGATGTCGCCAGAGGTGGGGGACTGCTGTTCGATCTGGGGTCGCATTTAATTGATCAGGCACTGGCGCTGTTTGGCATGCCCGAAACGATCGCCGCTACACTTAAGAATCATCGCGATCATGCAACTGCTCCAGACTATGTCCATTTGCAGCTCGGTTATCCGGATAAAGAAATCATCTTGCACGCAAGTGCACTGTCAGCGATAGCTCAGGCGCGTTTTATTATTCACGGCACAAAGGGTAGCTATCTAAAAACGGGACTCGACGTTCAGGAGGATCAACTAAAATCAGGGCTCCGACCCGGGGATGAATCGTTCGGGAAAAATCCATCAGGTTTATTGTGTGAGGCTCTGAATAATGAATATTCAAACACCGATATGGCAACACAGAGCGGTGCATATGTTGAATTCTATCGTGCGTTGGCGCAGTCTATTATGAACGGAGCACCATTTCCACTGACGGCACAAGACGGTGTTAATGTGATGATGTTAATCGAACTTGCCATGCAAAGTTCTGCTGATGGGAAACGGAAAGCAGTTCTTCTGTAAAAATGTGAGGATCGTGGACGGCTTGACGGCAACTTGGTGGATAGCAGTACTTGAATGTCCGCAATGTAACGGCTCGACCGTCTCTTTAGGGCACGGTCCGGCCATTGGCGGACACTCGGCCTCACGGTTTTCAGACGATTTATTGTGCGACGCGGGAGGTGTCAATTTATTCATTTTCAACAAATTCGACGAGCCGGACAACTTCGCCTGGATCGATGAATTCAATACTCCAGCAAAAATCTTAATTATTAGCGTTTAAGATTTCAATCACGAAATACGGAAACCCAATTTAATTAGTCGGGGGTATCAGTATTTTTTTTAGCGTTTTGTTTATATACCGCCTTAACATCTTCATGCGTTCTCATCCATCTGAGCAAGGTTTGCTCAAAATTGCCATAAGTTAATCTTGCATCATCAAGACTTCTTTCTTGTAAATTTTCTTTTATTGCCAGCTCTTCCGCTTGATTTTGAAGATTTTTGGATATAACAAAGGTCCATAACTTATCGACTAACAATTTTGCTGCACTTGGTAAACTTTTCCATCCCTCGGCCGGTGCTAACTCGGAAATTTTTTTGATGAGTTCTTGTTTTATTGGTTCGAAATATTTATCTGATCTTGCTTTACCTCCCAGTTCGCCTTGCTTCGTATTCCGGGGTGAAAAAATCCATTCTTCCCTTGTCCATTGATCTGCACTTACGATGTGATCCCATGCCAGCCCTATCTCTCCTTTTATTAGTGCCTTTTCTGCGCTAATACAATTAGCCACGGTCAGAAGATATGGTATCAAATGCGCACCAGTCCCACGCTTTATTAACATTCTCGATCTAAATTGAATATCAAGTTTTTCAGCAGTTGGTTCATCGTTAGTTAGCTCGATCGCCTGAATTTTTAACTCTTTGAAAAAATCATTGGATTCATAACGCCGGGATTTCTCTAGCACATTTTGGTAAAGCCGTTCAATTTCACCGGGTAAAATCGAAATATCCTCAGGGATTGGCGGCGGCGGCGGCGGCATCGAATCAAGCGCGCCCATCGTACATTTAAGAATAACCTGCGCAGCTGTAATGCCGTTAAGGTGCGTCGAATTTGTCGAGTGCAGCGTAATGGGAATTTTGATTTCATACCCCCACTCACTCTCATCATTAAACTTTAATAATGAACATTTATCATAATCTAGATCGCCGTATTCCCTCTCAATCGCTTCTATTCGTAAGGCGATGTCGCGATATTTCGTAGCTAATATTGACATACGTTGTATCCAAAAAGCGCAATGCAATCATTGCGAAATATTGCTTATCTGCGAGGTAATCGCATGCTTAATAAGGTGTTCCCAAACCGGCCGAATCTTCTGGTTTTATTTATCAACGATGGGTAAAAAGTTAGATAAATGAAAATTAAAAAAATATTAATGGATAGGTTTTCGATCAATTCGATGTGTTTCTGGACCAACACTGGTTATGAATCAATTCGCTGCACATTTCAACGCCTATTATCGCCATTATTCGCCTTCATACCCACGCAGTATTTATAGCATGAAGTTTAAAAATCGCTTGATTAGAATGTCGACCTATCTTTTGGAAATTCAAATCGAAAACTTCTTACACGATGACATTGAGTTCACATAAGCAAATAGTTTTATTTTTGGCAATAAATACTTTTGCTAGGTGAGCTGGCAAAAATACTTGTGTTGATTAACGTTCGCTAATCGATTTCAGAAGGTGCAATGCAAAGTGATCCGCACCGGTTGAAATTCGATATGTGTATCTTTAATCAATTCAATTGGAGTACTTACCATGATTAGTAACAAACGCAAAATAACTGGGCTGCGCCGCATGACTACGGCGGAGTATGCGGCTTCACAATTTGTCAAACCTCAATCCGTGAGAAAGCAGCATTCGCTAACCGGCAGCTATCTCGGTGTAGTTCCAGAAAAGTTGAAAAATGGCCGTCTGGCCTGGAGTGTTGAGTGCGATGAACGTAAGCGCTCCATGAACCACAGCCTTGTAGCCATTCAATAATTTTGTCATCCTCGTTCCACTTTAATTTACCCGGAGCGAAAATGAAAAAACATTCGAATGCAACCTTCTGGAAAGAGCACGTAGCTGCAGCGCTGCAGGATCCGGTCTCGATCAGCGCGTATGCCAAACGTCACACCATTCCGGTCAAGTCCCTGTACTACTGGCACAAGAAAATCAAAAGATCCAATTCTGCGCCTGAGCCAGTCGCTGCGGTTGCAACGCCATTTGTCGCAGTACGCATGCCTGAAAAATTCAATGAACAACGCAGCGCCAACTTTGCGCTGGTTCTGGCACAAAATATCCGGCTTGAAATGGCAGCGCCACCCACACCGGAATGGTTAGCCAATTTCATTCGTGCCATGCAAGGAGCGCGCTGATGCATCCGGGCTATCAGATCGGCCAGGTATATTTGTGCCGGGTTGCGGTGGATTTCAGAAAATCGATCAATGGTTTGAGTGTACTGGTCGAACAGGCGTTAGGTCTGAATCCATTCGATACCGCGCTCTATGTTTTTATCAATCGGCAGCGCACAAAAATTAAAATTTTATACTGGCACCGGAACGGATTTTGTTTGTGGCTCAAGCGCTTGGAATCAGAAAAATTTGCGTGGCCACCTGACGATGAATCGCTCACGCAGGACCTAACATTACAAGAATTGGAATGGCTATTGGAAGGTTTCGATTTATGGAGAAATAAACCACACAAGACGCTCAATTTTTCTTCAGTTTCATAAGAGGATTTAGTAAAATGGCGCATGCCTTTGAACTCGCCAATTTCCTCTGCCGCCACTTCAAAATCCCGCCATCCGGTGTTCGCTTTGCCGCCCGTGCTGCCAACCAATGTTACAGAATTAACCGCACTGCTTTACGCACAACAAGCTGCGCATGAAACCGAATTGAATCGGGCCATCGCTGCTATAGAACGCGACGCACAGGAAAAAATTCAGCACCTGATCGAACAGATGATTCAGGCCAGACACCGCATGTTTGGCGTCAGTTCAGAGCAGCTCACGGCGCAAGGGCGTTTATTTGACGAAGCGGAAACGCTGGCCGCTGACACGACCGAAGCGGATGATGTCGCTGCCATACCCGCCGTTGAAGACTCACCAGCCGACACCAACAATAAAAAGGCCGGTAAAGCGACCCGTGGTAAGCGCAGTCCGCTTCCGGCAGAATTAAAACGTATTGATATCGTGCACGATGTGCCGGAGCAGGAACGAACCTGCCCATGTGGCACAGCCATGATCGTTATCGGTGAAGAAGTCAGCGAACAGCTCGACATCATCCCGATGCAGATTCAGGTTCTGCGTCACATTCGTAAGCGTTATGGCTGCCCTGGCAGCCTGCATGCTCCGGTCATCGCCGCACTGCCGCCGCAACCTCTACCCAAAAGCAATGCCAGTTCCGATTTGCTGGCCATGTTATTGGCAGTTAAATTTATCGATGGGATGCCACTGGCGCGCTTTGAAATCGTACTGGCACGGCATGGCATACGGATACCGCGCCAGACCCTGGCACGTTGGGTCATTGGTTCTGGCAAGTTATTGCAGCCACTGCTTAACCTGATCCGCGACAGCCTGCTCGAAGGCCCGTTCATTCACATGGACGAAACAGTATTGCAAGTGCTGAAAGAACCAGATAAGCCGCCCACCTCCAACAGCTATATGTGGGTGCAAACCGGCGGCTTACCGGATAAGCCGGTGGTACTGTTTGATTACGATCCGAGTCGAAGCGGTGATGTGCCGGTGAGCCTGTTGCAGGATTATCGCGGCTATCTGATGACCGATGGGTATGAGGGCTATGCCAAAGTAGCCAGAACCGATGGTATTGAACACTTAATTTGCTGGGCGCACGTGCGCCGCCGCTTTGTTGAAGCAGTACGGGTCCAGCCCAAAGGCAAGCGCGGCCGGGCGGATGAGGCGGTCAGATTGATTGGCAAGTTATACAAAATTGAACGCGACTGCAAAGATGTCACGGATGCACAGCGTTTGCTGATGCGCCAGCAGCAGAGCGTTCCTGCACTGAATGCTCTGCATGACTGGATGACACAGACGCTTCCTGGCGTGGCACCATCCAGCGCACTCGGTACTGCGCTGTCTTATATGAAAAAATACTGGAGCAGGCTAAACCGTTACACGGAACGTGGCGATCTGCCCATCGACAATAACCCCTGCGAAAACGCCATACGGCCCTTTGTGGTTGGTCGGAAGGGATGGTTATTTAGTGACACGCAGGCCGGCGCGCATGCCAGTGCAACGATCTACTCATTAGTGCAAACGGCCAAAGCTAACAGCGTTGAACCCTATAGCTGGCTGCGCCGTGTATTGCGCGACTTACCAGCCGCCCAGACGCCAGAGCAGATCGAAGCACTGCTGCCGTGGAATTTGCCCGAACTCAAGGTAAAGGCATGAGCCGCATCGCTACGCCGGTGCTGGCACGGTCAATTCAACAAGTGCGTGCCATGACACTGGCGCAAAAAGAATTGCTTCTAGATGACATGTTCCGCAGTCAGCCAACGCTGCTCAGCGCCTGCATCGTGCAGCACAGGATGGGAATTCCATTTGAAAAAATGGAATTCTTGATAGAAATGATCCTCATTTGTTTCCAAACCATGCAAGAGTCCGGATTAACATGGCCTCTGATTGACGAGAATCAATGGGAACGGCAACTGGGACTTCTCGTCGCCAACGTCAAATTCACTGAAGGCTTGAGTAATGACCTGCACAGACAAAGTTTGCAGCAGTACATTGATGATCATCCAGAAAAAATGCTGTTCGCATTTGTCATGAGCGAACTCCTGCCCTGGCTCGATCAGTGTGGACTTGCAGAAGACCATGAGCGATACGTTATGCTCGCGGCTATAACTGCCGTAAATTGCATCGCGAACGTGCCGATGCCATCTGTGAAAAAAACAAAGAAATAAAAGTCATCTGGTTGACGACACTGTCCTTTATGGATCGCTTACGGATGATCAGCTGGTCATCGAAATATTCACGCAGCCGGGCCAGCACGCCACTCATCGCCGACTGACTGAGAAAAACTTTCTCTGCGGCCCGTGTAACACTGCGCTCTGCCAGCAATGCGCGCAGGGAGGTGAGCAGATTCAAATCCAATCTTTGATAACGCATAGTGTCTCTTTCAGTGTTTTCTGGCCCCGTCTTCGGAGTGCTTCCGAGCGGCGTCTCTTCGGTATATTTATATCCCAGATACGACATTCTTTGCAAGCAGAATGGCATACGGCACCGTCACTTCAGGTATTTTGCAAAATCACGGGCACAATTCGACCTGAATCAGGTTATCTGTTTTAAAACACACTATTGCATGGACAATGAAGCTTGACTGATTGCCAGAATAAGACTTTCGCTTTCTGGAATGAAATCAGTTTTGGTGATGCAGTGCATCCAAAATAACAATTGGTGAGTTATGGTGCTCGAGAATATGATGCGCATGAAAATCGGGTATCTCGTTCTGCCCACCTGACTTTGAAGACGTCATGAACAACTTGACTGAATGCTGGTAGTCGGTCAAGTTGAAATCTTCTGATTTCACCCGTCATATATGGACTCGCCTTTGCGTGCAAGCAGAATTTCGTCAATAAACAAAGAATTGAGTTGCTGTCGTATATCCGACTTCAGGGGACTTAGATGTTCATCATCAAAGTCAATAATTCCCTGAGCCATAATCGTAGTGGAAAGCAAATTTGTCGACATTGTGAGGGTAAATTTGTCTACACGCGGAATTTTTCATCAATTTTCCAATTAAACCATTGTCAATTCAATGGCTTAACGAATTTGGAAAGCAAATTTGTCTACACGTTATGGCTGGAAAGTAAATTTGTCTGCAAATTCTCAGCGAATCTCGCCAATTTCACGCCTCGGCGTCATTCAAAAATACGAACAATGATTGAATCGCAATCGGGTAATCGCAGTCCGTGCTTTCCTGCCCAATGGGCGCCTGTTCGCAATGGCCGGGTGGCAGGAAGCATATAATTTACGGCAGCTTCCGCAGCGATAGGGCGCATCCAGTAAATGCGCATTAATTCGATACGGCATTCGCGCTCCGCATTCCCCACATACGTCTTCTAACAGGCATTCATGCACCGGGCAGGTTGTCACCATCTCCAGCTGATGCATCACGCCGTGATAACCGCGACACAGGCATTTTCTACAGTAACGGAAATTGGGATTATTAATATTATTTAGTGCGCTGGAGCTGAACGATCCACGCACGATTTTAAGTTGCAATCCCAACGCTTGATGCAACCGGCGTATATCGACTTCAGATCGAGACGCAGCAATACCCACGTACGGATCAATTCCACTTTCCCTGGCGAGTTGTGTGACGACCATATGACCAGAAAGCCTGTTCATTCTCACCAGCTTCCACAAAATGGAGACGATCGATTCATAGGGATCAAGCCATTTTGGATCGAACACATAACCAAATGAAGGCGTCAACGCCTGTTCATTGTAAAGCATGATCGGCAAGGTTGTCATGACCATTTTCTCCCTAAGATCACGCTACTTTCGACAAATCAAAGAGGCTGCGACCAACTGCCACACGTGTTTGCACATAGCCGGAGCTGCGCACTGCTTGCACCCACAACTCAGCAGAAGGGCGGAAATTCGACGCGTCCCGAACTTCACTCTCCTTAAGCACAATCTCCACGGCACGAGCAAACGATTCCATCGGAATTTCGAGTGTTCCACCAAGACCGGACTTGTTGTGGATTGCCACTAACGCATCCCACAACACCTGCGCGTCGGCACTCAATCTATACCCGCCATCAACCGCCTGCTGCAAATAAAACCGGGTAAAACTCCACGAGGTCTTGGGCGGGAACATGGTGTCATCATAGCCGGCTAGGCAGGTTGCCACGTCCTTGGCATTTCGAATGCCGAAAAAAGCCAGTTCTTCAACCATAAGTCGCGCCACGATCTGTGTTTTTCCCGCACGCTGGTAATCCGATTTAATCGAATATAAATCCTGCTGCCCAACCAGAAACGTAAATAATTTGATCTGTAGTCGATCCAGGTGATCATGCACATCGCGCAACCACTCATACTCGTTATCAGTATAGCGTTGTGCTTCGTCGCAAAAAAGTACGATGGTGCCACGACCAGCCTTGGAGCAGGCCTCTTTCATCTTGCTAATATGCCGAAGTCGTTTAGTCGGATTCGACCCGGTGTCCGGATCAGGGTAACCCACCGCCTCAAGCATACTGGAGAGAAACGGTCCTTCGGCATGACGCGGCTGGTGCTCGGCCTGCGCATGGTAGGTTGTGATTTTTGGATGAGTCGTTGCCAACAGTAATCGTAAATATTCAATGGCGCGGGTCTTGCCAATGCGAGAGGGGCCGTAGATCAACGCACCGGTGGTTCGATGATGTAGACAACGCGTAATGAGTTCATAAAATTCCTGGATAGCCGGCGTGCCGATGCGGTAGTTACCGGTGGCAACGGGATGTAAATCCGAATCGACAGGGCGAATCAGTTTGGCAGACATGCGCAGACTCCTTTTGATCAAGGAAAGTGCTGGAACTGTGCCGCAGGGATAGCGAATCTTAATGTTTTGAGATCCGACCTGATGCTCGCTTAGATATCACTCTTAGCCACAACAGACATTGGTGAGTGATTACTGATGGTCCGTTATATAGCCCATCGCGGCCCTAGAAAATCTATTTACGACTTTAATGTAATCAAATTCCTTTTAAATTTGATCCAATGAAATTGAATTTACGACTTCGGCTTCAATATTGAAAAAAATGATCCGCTGGAAAGCGCGTGAATGCTACCCCTCAATTTACGACTTTAATGGTAAGGAATAGTTACTGCGGGCCAAGAACAGAAGTGCTTCGTTTTTCAATTTGTAGTTCGCTTCCAATGGGGGGTACTTTTCCTTGGAGAATGCCGCTATTAAAGGTGCGAAGCGCTTTTGCCAAGTGAATTCAATTTTGACGGTTTGAACTGTTCATCTACCCCCCAAATTCCTTTCGATCGTAACAAACAAGAGCGTGAAAATTCACAATAATGTTCAGAACTGTATCCAGGTATTTTGGTGAATTAGTGTGCGAACAACCATTAGTTTCGGATACAGGTAACGGTAGTTGTCAACAAAGATGTCGCGTCAAGTCATGCTGCTAGCAATAGTGCCTCTGCCTGATTTCGTTCCGGATTCAGCCAGACCTCGTCCTTC
>Ga0316221_1001153_pt1 | contig 29102 bp, 24 predicted proteins | sample TBH18007metaG_FD_206003 | JGI IMG/M metagenome (GOLD analysis project Ga0316221, IMG submission 206003) | Freshwater microbial communities from Trout Bog Lake, Wisconsin, USA - TBH18007 | ecosystem: Environmental > Aquatic > Freshwater > Lake > Hypolimnion/Profundal zone | place: USA: Wisconsin... | reverse complement strand
GCATCGCAAAAGAATTCCCCGAGGCGATCGTGGGTGCGGGAACCATCAGAACCCAGGCTGATTTGATCCGCGCCAAAGACGCCGGTTCACAGTTTTGTGTCAGTCCCGGTTATACCGCTGAAATCGGGCGGGCCAGCAAAACCTATGAATTACCCTTGTTGCCTGGCGTATCCACCTGTTCCGAATTGATGCAGGCCAATAATGACGGTTTTGATTTTCTGAAGCTTTTTCCGGCTGAAGTGGCAGGCGGCATCCCTTTATTGAAGGCCTGGGCGGGTCCTTTTCCGGAGATCCTGTTTTGTCCTACCGGCGGCGTGAGGCGGGATACTGCTGCTCAGTACCTCGCTCTGGACAATGTGGCTTGCGTAGGCGGCACCTGGCTTAGCAATGCCGAAGTAATGAAAAACAAGGACTGGAAACAATTGACGGCGCTGGCGCTGGAAGCCGCAAAAATCAGCGCTGTATAGTACGCTTAATTTTCAAGCCAGGCGGCACGGTCCATATGCCACTCAGCCCCGCTCACGCACGCCGCAGGCAATACCTCACCTTGCTTGATGCGTGCCAGAGGCTCGCGCTTACTCTTCCCGGCAAGCAAAAACAACTTGTGTCTCGCACGATTGATCGTATCCATACCCAGTGATACGCGTTCCGATGGCGGTTTGGGTGAATTGAACACGGCAACCACCGGTGCGCAACGCTGCGTTGCCGGATTACCGGGAAACAGGCTGGCAGTGTGGCCATCCTCGCCCAGACCCAGCAATACCAAATCGAGTTGGCCTGCCTGAGCAATGACAGCGTGATATTCTGCTGCGGCCTGCAGCGCACCGAGTTGGGCTGGAATGACATGCACATTTTCCGCAGGAATCGCGATATGCCTGATCAGCGCATCATAGGCCATGCTGTCGTTTCGTTCTGCATCGCCTGCAGGTAAACAGCGCTCATCGCCGAAATAGAGCTGCACATGGCTCCAGTCCACCGGTAATCGACGCAACACTTCATAACAATAGCGTGGTGTTCCCCCGCCTGCCAGCGCGAAATGAAATACGCCACGTGCTGAAATCGCCTGTTTTGCCAGCCCGGCAATCCGCAGTGCCACGGCAGTGCTCAAAGCGGCCAGGTCTTCATATATTACAGGCTCATTCATAAGCTGACCTGCCAATTCGCAACATACAGATCCTGCGCAGAGCATCTGCGTCAGAAATCGGTTTAATTATCTTCATGATTTGTCCATATTGAAGGTAGCAGAATCTATCGGTGCAACATGCCAGATATGTTCGGCATATTCGCGTATGGTGCGGTCACTGGAAAATTTCCCCATGCCGGCGACATTGAGGATGGCGCGTTTGGCCCATTCCTGGCGGTTGCGATAAAGTTCACTGACCTTATCCTGACATTCTATGTAAGAGACGTAATCGGCCAGCAACAGATAATGATCGCCCTGATAAAGCAGTGCATCAACAATACGCTGGTAGCGCCCGGTCTCACCCGTACAGAAATACCCGTTTGCAATCCTGTCCAGTGCAAGTTTTAACTCAGGATTGCTATGATAGTAATGCATCGCATCATAACCATTGCAGCGCAGTTTTTCTACCCCTTCTGTCGTGAGTCCAAACAGAAAAAAGTTTTCGCTCCCCACTTCCTCACGTATTTCGACATTCGCCCCATCAAGCGTACCGATAGTCAGTGCGCCGTTAAGCGCCAGTTTCATATTGCCGGTACCGGAGGCCTCTGTCCCTGCGGTGGATATCTGCTCGGACAAATCGGCGGCAGGCACGATGCGCTCGGCATTGGAGACATCGTAATTGGGGATAAACACCAGTTTCAGTCTGTCACCTACCCGATGATCATTGTTGACGATGTCGGCGACATCATTGATCAGGCGGATAATCAGCTTGGCCATCGCATAACCCGGGGCCGCCTTGCCCGCGATGATGACGGTACGCGGCACGCTGTATGTGCCGGCAAGAATGCGGTTATACAAGGTGATGACATGCAGCACATTGAGTAACTGTCGTTTGTATTCATGAATGCGTTTAATCTGAATATCAAACAGTGAATCCGGATTGACCGCAATACCCAACTGCACGTAGATCAGCTGAGCCAGCCGTGTTTTATTGGCCTGTTTAACAGCACGAAATTGCTCGATAAAGCCACTATCAGCGGAAAATTCGCGCAGTTTTTGCAACTGGTCCAGATCGGTAATCCAGCCCTTGCCAATACGACTACTAATCAAGGCCGCCAACCCCGGATTGGCCTGATTCAGCCAGCGGCGCGGGGTAATGCCGTTGGTCATATTGACAATTTTACCCGGTGTAATGCGCTCGAAATCGGCAAAAATAGTCCGCTTCATCAACTCGGTGTGCAGGACGGCGACGCCGTTAACCATGTGACTGCCGACAATCGCCAGATGCGACATGCGCACACGCCGACCATTGCCTTCATCGATAATCGACAACCGTCGGAGCAATTCGCCATCGCCGGGAAACTGATGCACCACTTGCTGCAGGAAGCGATAATTGATTTCATAGATAATCTGCAAATGGCGCGGCAGCAGCAGCTCAAAAACGGACACAGGCCAGCTCTCCAGTGCTTCCGGCATTAAGGTGTGATTGGTGTAGGAAAAGATGCGCGTAGTCAAGCCCCAGGCGGTATCCCAGTTGAGTTTATGTATATCCACCAGCAAACGCATCATTTCCGCAACGGCAATGGAAGGATGCGTGTCGTTCAACTGCACCGCTATTTTGTCAGGCAAGTCGTCCCAGCCCACGGCATTTTTCTTATAGCGATGCAGCATGTCCTGCAACGATGCACTGACGAAGAAATATTGCTGTTTCAGACGCAGTTCGCGGCCCATCTCGGTTGAGTCATCCGGATAAAGCACTTTCGACAAACTCTCGGAATCATTCTTGTCGGCGACAGCCTGGATATAGTTACCCTGATTGAAATAGCGCAAATCAAAATCGCGCGAAGATTTCGCCGACCATAAGCGCATATTGTTGACCGTCTTGCCACCGAAACCCGGCACCGGGGTGTCATACGCCATCGCCATCACGTCCTCAGTGCCTACCCAATGGTAGTGAACAGTGCCGTTCTCGTGTTTATACTCAACCACATGACCGCTAAACTTGACCGGATACAAGAGTTCAGGACGCGGGAATTCCCAGGGATTGCCATAACGCAGCCAGTTGTCCGGATGTTCTATCTGCTCGCCATTATCGATACTTTGGCGGAACATGCCATATTCATAGCGAATGCCGTAACCGTAGCAGGGCAAATCCAGCGTAGCCATGGAATCCAGAAAACAGGCTGCCAGACGCCCCAATCCGCCATTACCCAGGGCTGCATCTTCCTCAATCGCGGCAACCTTCTCATATTGCTGTCCCAGTTCATACAGCGCGGCTTTTAATGGCATATCCAGCTCAAGATTGAGCATGGCATTGCTGAGCGTGCGCCCCACCAGAAACTCCAGCGACAAATAATAAATCCGCTTGGTATTCTGCTCGTAATAGCGTTGCATGGTGGCCATCCAGCGCTCAACCAGACGGTCACGCAGCACATGAGCCGTGGTCTGAAACCAGTCTCGCGTGGTCGCATTTGGCAGGTTTTTACTGTTGGAATAAACCAGGTGATTGGTAAGTGAGGCGATGATGGCAGCTTGACTCATGCCGGCGTGTTGCTGTGTCGCTCTGTTATTCATTTTTCACCTTTCAAAAAGGGGTGGCAAATGCAAGCGGGATTAATTTTCCACGCATTACCGCAGACTGTCAATCGGGCCGGAACATTGCATTCAACGTGCAGATTAGCCATAGTAGCATTCATTAATCATGCTGTAACATTGAAGACTTATAAGAGGCCTTATAATGAATCCTGTTTTCGAGCTACCATTAATAAGGGAATATCATGAACCTCCAGAAAAACACCTTGCAACCCGACGAAATAAAACACATTAACGCCTACTGGCGAGCGTGCAATTATCTGGCTGCCGGCATGATCTACCTGCGCGATAATCCCCTGCTTCGCGAACCGCTTAAACTCGAACATATCAAGAAGCGACTGCTGGGGCACTGGGGTTCCAGTCCGGGACTGTCCTTCGCTTACATCCATATGAACCGTCTGATCGTCAAATACGATCTGGATGCGATTTTTATGGCGGGGCCCGGGCACGGCGCACCGGGTGTGTTGGGCCCCGTTTATCTGGAAGGACGTTACAGCGAGGTCTATCCGAACAAAGCTGAAAATATAGAGGGCATGCGTCAGTTCTTCAAGGAATTCTCCTTTCCCGGCGGCATCGGCAGTCACTGCACACCTGAAACGCCAGGCTCCATTCATGAAGGCGGCGAACTGGGCTACAGCGTCTCACACGCTTTTGGCGCGGCGTTCGACAATCCCGAGCTGATTGTCACGGTGATGGTCGGCGATGGGGAATCTGAAACTGCGCCGCTGGCAACTTCCTGGCATTCCAATAAATTCCTGAATCCGGTCAGGGATGGCGCAGTGCTGCCTATCCTGCATCTGAACGGCTACAAGATCAACAACCCGACCATTTTGTCGCGCATCTCGCACGAAGAACTGGAGAATTTATTCTTGGGCTATGGCTGGACGCCCTATTTCGTCGAGGGCAGCGATCCGGAAACGATGCATCAGCGCATGGCCGCAGTCATGGAACATTGCGTGCTGGAAATTCGCCGCCTTCAAACTGAGGCTCGCAGCAGCGGCATACCGGCACGTCCGCGCTGGCCGATGATTATATTGCGCTCGCCTAAAGGCTGGACGGGTCCTGCTAGCGTTGACGGCAAAAAAGTCGAAGGGTTCTGGCGCGCCCACCAGGTGCCTATTGGCGACATCAAGACCGAAGCACATTTTAAGCTGCTGGAGGACTGGTTAAACAGCTACCACACCGAGGAATTGTTTGATAAGAACGGCACATTGTTGCCGGAACTCAAAGCGCTGGCACCTAAAGGCCGCCGCCGTATGAGCGCTAATCCGCATGCCAATGGCGGTTTATTGCGCCGCGCCCTGCACCTGCCGGATTGCCGTGACTACGCGGCGACAGTCACTCATCCCGGTAGCACGGTTGCCGAGAACACCCGTCCGCTGGGGAAATTTTTACGCGACATCATGCAGAGCAACATGCATAATTTCCGTGTATTTGGTCCCGATGAAAACAGCTCGAACAAGCTGGATAACATTTATGAGGTCAGCAAAAAAACCTGGCTTGCCGATTATCTGCCGGAAGATGCGGACGGCGGCGAACTCTCGCCCGATGGCCGCGTCATGGAAATGCTCTCGGAACATACGCTGGAAGGCTGGCTGGAAGGCTATCTGCTCACCGGACGTCACGGCTTTTTCTCGACTTATGAAGCCTTCGTCCATGTCATCGACTCGATGTTTAACCAGCATGCAAAATGGCTGGCGATGTGCAAGGAAGTTCCCTGGCGCGCGCCGGTGTCATCACTGAATCTGCTCATCACCTCCACCGTATGGCGTCAGGATCATAATGGTTTCACCCATCAGGATCCGGGTTTTCTGGATCTGGTGGTAAACAAGAGCCCCGCCGTGACACGCATTTATCTGCCGCCCGATGTCAATTGCCTGTTGTCAGTCGCCGATCATTGCCTCAAAAGCACTAATTACATCAACGTGATTGTCTGCGACAAACAGAAACACTTGCAGTATCTGGACATGGATGCCGCCACGCTGCATTGCACCAAGGGCATAGGCATCTGGGAATGGGCGTGCAATGATCAGGGCGGCGAGCCGGATGTGGTGATGGCCAGTGCCGGAGATATTCCCACCAAGGAAACGCTGGCGGCGGTAATGCTGCTGCGCGAACATTGCCCTGCGTTGAAAATACGTTATATCAACGTGGTCGATCTGTATAAGCTCACCCCCTCCACCGAACATCCTCACGGCCTGTCAGACCGGGATTTCGACAGTTTATTTACCCTGAATAAAGTGGTGATGTTCAACTTCCACGGTTATCCCTGGCTGATACACCGCCTGGCCTATCGCCGCAATAATCACAAGAATTTCCATGTGCGCGGCTATAAGGAAAAAGGCAGCATCAATACGCCGCTGGAGTTGGCGATACAAAACCAGATCGACCGGTTCAGTCTGGTGATCGACGTGATCGACCGCATTCCGTCCTTGCAAGTCTCCGCTGCGCATATCAAGGATAAAATGCTCAACATGCAGATCGAATGCCGGAACTACGCCTATGAACATGGCACTGACCTGCCTGAAGCGGACAACTGGAGCTGGACACGATGAATTATCAATTGACAATGAATCATTGAAAATTATGCTAACCATTCTGACCGTCAACAGCGGTTCATCTTCCATCAAGGCCAGTTTGTTTGATGCAGATGGTTCAAGGCGAAATTTTCGCTACGAACATTTGCGCGACCATGGGCCGGCCTTCGATTTATTGATCAAGGAACTGGGCGAACACAAGCCTGATCTGATTGGTCATCGTTTTGTGCATGGCGGCGAAATCACGGATGCGGCCCGGCTGGTCGATCCCGCTGAACGAGCCAGACTGGAATCCATCGTCCAGCTGGCGCCCTTGCATCTGCCCGGCAACCTGATGGGGCTGGATTTGTGTCAACAACGCTTCGATGTGCCGCAAATCGCCTGTTTTGATACCGCGTTTCATGCCACCCTGCCGGAACTGGCCCGCCGGCTGCCGATTCCTGAGAAGTTCGCCCTGCGCCGCTTCGGCTTTCACGGCCTGAATTACGCTTATATCGCATCCCGCCTGCCTGAGCTTTTGGGTTCTGCTGCACAGGGTAAGATCGTCGTCGCACATCTGGGCAGCGGTGCGAGTCTGTGCATGCTGCAGGATTTAAAATCCACAGATACCACCATGGGCTATACGCCGGCGGGCGGCATTGCCATGGGCACCCGTAGCGGCGATCTGGATCCGGGCGTAATGCTTGAACTGGCCAAACGCTACAACGCCAGCCAGTTAAGCGACATCATCTTTCATCAAATGGGCTTACTGGCTTTATCGGCGGGCGAGTCGAGTGAAATGAACGAGCTTTTAAGCAGTCGCAGTCTGGCCGCCGATTTCGCGGTTAATTACTTCTGCCGGGAAGTTGCCGGTGCAATCGGTGCGCTTGCCGCCAAGGCAGGCGGAATTGATGCGCTAGTATTTACCGGTGGCATCGGTGAACATGCTGCCCTGGTACGTGAAAAAATTTGTAAGCAGCTGGATTTTATCGGTATCAGCCTTGATGCGAAAGCAAATCAGGCGGGCGCGATCCATATTGAACTTATTGCGGCCAAACCCGTACTAATCATCCCGGCTGATGAAGAGGCCATGATCCATCAACTTTGTCTCACTAACCAACAGGTAACACGATGAATACCACCGTCCTTGAACAACATGAAATTTTTGTCAGCGCATGTCATTTTATTGCGCCTGTGATTGCTGCAAATGACCCCGTTCCCACGGTTTCAAATTTCGCCATGACACATATGCTGGCAGACCGTTTTCCGGAACTCCCCCAGGCTGAAATTCATATCGTCATCGAAACCACTCAAAAACTGCATCATAGTGAACAAATACAGACACTGTTACATATCAAATCCGCGTCCTTACTGTAGCAGCTAACTCATCCTGATATATACCATGCTTATTTTACTTGTTGTTTTAATCGCGCTGATCTGGTTCTGGTATGACAGCCTGAGCGCACTGGAACTTGCCAGACAGCAGGGCAAAAAAGTGTGCCAGGAGGCAAACCTGCAATTTCTTGATGATACCGTCGAAAATATCAAAACCCGACTTGCCCGCAACGAACAGGGTCGCCGGGTATTGCAACGCACCTACCGTTTCCAGTTCAGTGAAACCGGCGACTCACGACTGGAAGGTCAACTGGTCGTGAGTGGAGGCAAGGTCGGGTCGCTCACTCTGGAGCCTTATCAAATAATGTACTGAAATTAGTTCTATGTAAAATAGCGCGGGTAATTTCATTTTTTCGTACAACAAAAAAGGGGGAGCATAAGCTCCCCCCTTTTAAATCACGTTAATGCTAGTTAGGGCTGACTGGACCACTAGGGCCGCCTGAAGTACCAGGCGTTGTAAAAGTAGGTGCCGGCAGACTGCCCGTGCCACCACTGGTGTTAGTCGCCTGAGCTGTAGCACTAGAACTGGCAGCAACCGTGAGCGCAGCGGTAAGTATGGTCAGCGAAGTATTGGTATATGAAACATCATGCGGATGCTCAACATCACATTTAGGAGCACAAGCGACTTGAACGCCGTTGATACCCAGGCTAATATTTGCCGTCAATGCAACTGTAACCAGGTTGGTCGGGACACCCAGTTTATACAACTGTCTGCCAATATCAGGTGCTGAAACACCTGCGTTAGCAGCGGCCTGAAGCGCGTCATAAACCAGTGTCTGAGTCAGTGTATTATTAATCACGGCGTTGGATACTGCCGCGAGAGCACTTTCCAATGCGGCCTGTTGAATCTGTTTAATTTCCTCAAATGACAAAGTTACTTTCGAAACTTTTTTGTCTTCGTGCTTTTCGGCAGCAAGTACGACTTGAGAACCGCACAAAAGCAAAGCGGCCAGAAAGAATTTGTAACGTTTCATAAAAACTCCTAGAATATTTAAAATTAGAACAAATCATACACCAATAAAAAAAATAAAGCGAACGAATACAACGGCTATATTGTCAACGTCAGTTTGCCGGCGCGCGCAACGGCGCTATCCACCAGCACACGTGCCTCCGGCGAAAGCACGGCATAGTTCAACCGTCCGACTCTCACCATTTGCGTCAGCACATTCGGCTCCCAGGGGCCCAATTCACCGGCATGACGCAGTGCTGTTGCTATCATGGACAACTCCTGTGCAGCGAATTGTTTATCGCGTCCCGATTTTGCATTAATCTCAAGTAACATACTTCCCGCCGTCATCCTGCCCGCCCAAAGATAGGCAGAATTCGGCCTTAAGGCAATCGCAATATCAAAATAATCAATCGCCTCGTGAATAAACTTTGCCTGCAACAAGGGGCTTAAGGTAATCAATTGAGTTTGAATAATAGCGATCTGGCCAAGATATTCCGGAATCAAAGGATTACTCAAATCCCATGAACGCGCGCTCAATAACTGTTCACGCGAAACAAGCAACTGAACAGGATCAAGCCGCTCCCTCCCGCTCTCAACATTTTCAATATATGTGCAGGGAGCGAGTCGTAAAAAATCGGCGATACCGACTCTTGCCAGCCAAACCAATCCGGACAACAACAGCAAGGTGAAAGTAACTTTCAACAGCAATTTTGCCATGGCGGCTACCAAGATAAATCAGCCAAGCCGAGAATTTTTGCAGGGGTATTCAGCGTCAAATCATTAGCCAGATCCTGCCCGCCGTAATTTTGCAACCAGTCTCTGGCAGAAGTCAGTACCGGCGGCCTGTGCAGCAGATTATGCGCATCGCTTGCAACGACTGAAACCCAACGCTGTTCCAACATAGCGACAGCACTATCCTGCACCGCCTGACCGAACCCGCCCAACACGGAAGCTCCCGTGATCTGCATCAAACAACCCATATCTATAAACGGTCTCAGCTTCTCAATATTTTGCATGATGACTTTATTGCGTTCAGGATGCGCGATCAACGGACGTATCTTTTGTGCAAGCAGCCAGCGCGCCAGCTTTTCAGTACCAACAGGCAACTGACCGTAAGGGAACTCAAGCAGCAGTATTTGATAGCCCTTCAAAGTACCCACGAAAGGTAACTCACCCTGCTCCAGCAAATCAATCACATCGGATGAAAGACGAACCTCACCCGCAGGAAAAATTTGCAGAGGAATTCCAGCCTCCTTCAACGCAGAGCGGAACTGAACAGTTGCATCGACCACCGAAGTGCGGCTGTTTTCATAGCGTCCCGGATGAATATGCGGCGTCATCACCGCATGCGTAATACCATCCGCAACGCTCGCCCTCGCCAGATCCAGCGCTTCGGCCATAGACTGAGCCCCGTCATCAATACCCGGCAAATAGTGACAGTGGAGATCAATCATATCACTCAGGCTTTAGCGGCCTTATCTGCATCTTCACCATAGTAAGCATGATAATTGTACTTGCCATAACTGCCGTAATATTCTTCATTCTTGAAGTTGGACTGATTCAGCACTGTGCCATAAATGGAAGCACCGCCACGCTGCAGCGCGCGTATTCCCCGTTTTGCCATCTGGAACGGTGTTGAATCCGCCTTGACAATAAACACCACACCCGTCGCCATGCTGGCAAGCACGACCGCATCGCTCACAAGTTGCACGGGTGGCGAATCGATGATAACCGTGTCGTACATCTCAGTCAGACCGGCAAGCAACTCCTTGAACCGCTCGGACAATAGCAACTCGAGCGGATTAGGGGGAATACTACCCGCAGTCAATATATCCAGGTTGCTGCCTTCAATCTTGTAGACGCAGTTTTCAAGCTTATCGAGGCCCAATGCCAGCATCGACAAACCGGGGTGGGTGTTATCCAGCCCCAGAACCTTGGCAATGGACGGACGTCGCATATCTGCATCGATCAGCAACACCTTCTTGGTCTGCGCATGGGCCATCGCCAGATTGATCGCAATCGTTGATTTACCTTCACCTGGCACGGAAGAAGTTACCAGCAGCATTTTCTTGGGATGATCGATGCCGGACAATAAAATCCCGGTTCGTATCGTCTTGATTCCTTCCGAGAAAAGCGACTTGGGCGCATCCAGGTAATGCATACCGGCGGTTTTTCCGGGGGCCAGCTCGATTTTCGGCACTGCCGCCAGCAAAGGCAGACCTATCTTGCGCTCGGCATCCTCGGTAGAACGCACACTGTTATCCAGATGTTCAAGTAAAAATGCCACCGCCACACCCAGCATCAGGCTCAACACAAAGGCCAGACTAATCACCATTTGTTTTTTCGGCTTGATAGGGCTGCTGCCCGGCAGTGCGGGATCCACGACACGCGCTACCACACTCTGCAAATCGCTGACGGCCCGGGTACTCTTCAACTGTGCCATGAACATGTCATACAGCTCAAGATTGGTTTTTACTTCGCGCTCCAGTCCCTGCAAGGCAAATTCCTTTTGATTCGAACCCTGGATAGTTTGCTTGGCTTCAGAGACCGCACCCGACAGAATGCTCTCATTGTTCTTAGCCAGTTCATATTCGCGCTGCAGACCGCTGACCACATCAACGACCTGCAGGCGCAAATCCTCTTTTGCCTTTTTCAAATCAGACTGAGCCTGGATGAGCTTGGGATGATCCTTGCCATAACGATTGGATAAGGTTTCTACTGTTCGTTCACGGTCAGTCACCGCATTCATCAACCCCATCACCATCGGATTGCGCTGAACCATGGGCAGAGACTCTTCATGTCCGCTGGCTTTTTTAACCTGCTCCAGCGTAGCCTGCGCCTGTGCGCGCATCACACGCGCCTGAGACAGGTTTGCCATATTCGTTGACAATTGAGAGGCGGCACCACCCAGTTCCAGCGTGACGCTGCTGATAATATGATGTTCATCGCGATATTGCTGCAAGACCTGCTCCGATTTATCCAGCTTGGACTTCAGTTCAACGAGTTGCACATTCATCGAGCCTGTGGCCTTTTGCGTCATCTTATAACGCGCCTCCAGATCCATATCAATGTACACTTCAGCGATGGTATTGGCGAGGACAGCTGCCAATTCACGATCAGACGACGTGACGGTCAGTTTGATTAGTTGACTCTTTTTGGAGGGTTCAACTGTTACCATACCCAAAAGTTTACGCGCCAGTTTATGACGCATATCTTCCGCACTTATTTTCGCAGCACTGACACCCGCATTGGATGACTGTGAAGCTTTGGCAGGCGGATTAAAAACAGGATTGGCCAGCAGATCAAGTCTGTCAACCACCCCTTCCATCAAGGCATTGGATGTCAGCATTTCCACCTGAGTCTGATAATGCGCCTGATCCGAACTGACGCCGCTGTACACCTCATCAATGCTCAGCATCTTGGCTTTTGTCTGCTCAACCAGTATGGTCACCGTCGAACTATAGATAGGCGTCATCATCGACACGATCACGATTACCAGCAAAGTGAGGATGCCCGCCAGCCCCAGTATGCCCCCTTTGCGGCGCTGTATCACGCGCCAGTAGCCGATCAGATCAAGCGCCTGTTCATCTTCGACAACAGGCTGTGTGCTTAATGTATTAGTGAATTGTTGCATCAAAAGAAACCCTCTTCAACTGTGATTGTATCACCGGCAAAAACATCCGCATCCAGATCTATTTTGGATTCCGGACGATGAACATCCGCCTCGCGAACGATAAACATTTTACTCACGGAACCGCGCGGCGCAAAACCGCCGGCCAAGGCAATCGCCTTGCGCACGGTCATGCCGATCTGATAAGGAAAACCGCCCGGACGATTGACCTGGCCTATCACGAAGAAAGGCCGGTATTCAATCATGCTGACCGACACTCGCGGATTCTTCAGATATCCCTTGCGCAAACCTGTGACTATTTTAGTTTCCAGTTCTGTAATGGACAACCCTAAGGCACTGACCTCGCCGAACGGAAATGCAATCAGACCCGTATCAGGCAGTCGGTAATTCAGGCGAGACAGATCCTCCTCATCGAAAACCGTAATAGTGATCACATCGCCTGAACCCAGACGGTAAGTCCTGTTGTCAGCCGATGCCTGCGCCGGCATATCAGCAGCACTGACGCCGCCTGCCAATCCGGCCAGCACAAAAAAAACGGCAATCAACCGGTACAACCTGGATGCAATACCCTGCTTATAACTATTCAAATGAAACAAAACCCACCTCCGTTAAAATATGCAATAGCCAGAAAATCACAAGGATCCTTCCAGCGTCAGCATCGTCACAGCTTGCGTATAACTCCACAATGCAGTTGTAGAGTCACGCTTGGTGTCCTTGAATTCCAGACCCGCACGCAACCACGATCTGAAATTGTAGATGCCTTTCAGCGAATAACTCTCGCGCTTGTCGGTACGAGCACCGCCCTGGAACTTGTCTTCACCATTACCCAGCGTTACTGCAGAGGAGATAAAACCCGACCAGTCCTGCGACCAGGTCAGGTTTGAATCCTGAGTGACAACATAACCGGCAACACTACCATCTTCGCTAACCGTTTGATGCAAGGAAGCATCAAACTTTGAATACTGTTTCGGACTCCAGATCACATCAGCATCCCATACAGTCCCGGTGCCTTTCGCGCGCAGAGATGAGTCAAAGTTCTTTACCACCTCACCCACCTTGATACTGCCTGTGGTTTTGGCTGTCGCAATCCACTTGACACCAACCATGTAACGCTGCTCGGTACTGTCCAGCGTCCCACCCGTCAAGGCCGGTTCCGCAACATCATAACTGTATTTACTTTCTCCAGCTTCGACAAACATATGGGTAGCAGGTGCAACCCGGTAGAAGAAAGTACCCTTTACATTCGCCATACTGTAATCATAATACTGGGTGTAGTGACTGTTGTTACTGTCGTAACGTTTAATGTTCTCGCTGCCGGACAATTCAAACTGACCTGTCGAATCATCCGTACCATAATGCCCCATTGCGCTCACGCCACCGGTGTGCCATTGTTCCTGGCTGCCATTAAGCACGGCATTTCGAGCATCATGACCAAGGTTATAATTTACACTCAGCAAACTTTTTAAACGCATAGTCCAGGCATTATCTGCAAACGCGGAAAAATTATGATCGTTAAAGTTATCAATGGTACTGCTGGCAAACTGCGTGTAGTTCCCCGCATATTTAACTGCGTACAACTGACCCTGTGTCGGCAAGCCGATAACCACATTGGGATTTATTGAAGTAACAACAGAGGAGGTTTTATTGGTATTGCTGGAACCGGCATTGCTGTTGATGCCAGCGACTAAAGCTATCCAGGGCTGTATTTCAAAAACCCCCTCGTGAACAGTGGCCGGCACGAAAGCGCCACTTGCGGTGGGATTCGAAATCGAAGCGTCATCAGCAACCGCGTAACCGGCAAACAAGACAGAGAGAACAGCACCAGAAATTATCGACAGTTTATGTGACATAACAACCCTTCAGAAAAATAAATATTGTGGCTGATAATACAGTAATATTCGTCATATTCTGTACTTATTTAGCAAATAAGGAAAACTAATCATAATTAAAAACAGCATCGCATTGGCCGGATTCTGAAAATTAAAATCCACTGCGGCATGTATCAGCAAGGACACCATTCCCATCAGACTGGCAAAAGCCATGCCGCGCTGCAACTGATCACGGCTTTGTGCCAGTAAAGCGATAGCACGCATTATGCTGTGAACAATGATCACGCCCAGCAGCAGCAAACCTGTCAAGCCAGTCTCGCTTGCAATCTCAACGTAATCATTATGTGCATGATCATAAAAGCCATTGACATCCGCTTTGACGTAACGCGGAAAGGCAAGATGAAAAGTCCCGCCCCCCAAGCCTAGTAAAGGATAGTCGCGAACAATCTGCACGGCATAACGTGCGGCCTGGCTTCTTTGCTCAAGCGATTCAGAAGGAATCTGCACTGCCGGTGCGCCAACTTCAGTCCTGGAGATACGGGCCTGAGTTTCAATGTTGGTATTCTCGATGCGCTGCACCACTTTCTCTATGCCGACAATCCCGCCGATGATAACCACGTCGATCACAATCAGACTCACAATAAAAATCATCATCGCCTGTGTCACATCATGCTTGTGCTTTACACTAATATTACGCGTCATATATTTCGTCAATATGACAGTAAACAAGCCAACGATCAGCAAACTGGCGAGGAAGGCGGAATTTCCCATCCGCGAGCGCGTTGCCACCAAACCGATCACCATAATAATCAGCGAGACGCGCAACAATATCTTTTCGCTGAACAGCAGGGACAACCAGCCATGCAGACGCGTCCTCCAGTTTGTAAATGAACGTCCATCCAGCTTGGCTATCATCAACCCTATGCCCGTTGCCAGCGTCATCTCCAGATAACCTGCCAGATGATTGTGATATATGAAAGTGCCATGCGCCCAGCCATCGATCACAGGCACAAAGAACACTTCAAAGGTTGTGCCGCTGGCCATCAGCATCACACCCAGCATGGCCTGAAACAGTCCAGAAATAACAATCACTTTGGCGAGCAACTCGATTCTTCGCTGCGAATTGATCAAGCTCAGCGTAACCCAGAATACAATTAATAATATTAAAGCTTTGCTCAAATAGAGTTGCGTCGAATAAACATCTATCGAAATCATCTTTCCGGCATAGCCGCTGACACCACGCAATCCTGGCGCATTAAGCCAGGCTGTCGGCAACGGAAGCAACTGCAAAGCCAGCAGACTTACCCACAAGCCCTGAACGAACAAGGGAACACGCCCTATCTTCCAGACAATGGCCGTGCTACGCCGGCAAGGCTTCCATATTGTCCACAACAACAGACTGCCTGACAGCATGCCCAATAATGCCAATGCCCAGGGACGATTACTTGCCAGCGGCAAAGGCGTGTAAACAATCAATGCCAGCAGTGCATAAAACTGGGCACGATCAGACATAGCTTCAGCAGTTCGGGTCAATACAGAACTCCTGTTTATTTAATGACTGTGTGACACTGGGTTGGTAAAAATACTGCCATTTTTAAATAATGTGCTCTGAGTATTGTCATTCCGGCGCAAACCGGAATCCAGCGCGTTTTAAATTACCGGGAAACTTATCTTGCTGCACATTACCGCGCTAAAAATTCAGCATACGCTTTTGCGATCCCGTCCAGCATTCCCACTTCCTGAAGCCATCCCATCTTGCGAATTCTGGATACATCCATTATCTTACGCATGGTGCCATCCGGTTTACTGGTGTCCTGCACAAACTGCCCCTGATAGCCTACCACCCCGGCCACAGTTTCTGCCAGTTCGCGGATAGTCAGATCCTCGCCTGAACCCACATTGATCAGCGGACACTGCAAGGGATCTACCAGCCCGTCGTAGCGCGCATCATCCAGCGTTGCAAGGAATACCAGCGCATTCGCGAGATCCTCCACATACAGAAATTCACGCTTAGGCGTACCGCTGCCCCATAAAACAACTTCAGGCGCAAGCTTCCGGGCGCAAGAAGCCAGAAGAGAAGCTTTTAAATCCGCGGGGATGATGCCGTGAATCGCTTCATCGCGGTTAATGCCTTCGATGTCGCCAGTCTGGGCAAGTTTAGCCAGATGAAGTTTGCGGATCAGTGCAGGCAGAACATGAGAATTATTCAGATCGTAACTGTCACCTGGTCCGTAAAGATTGGTCGGCATCGCCGCCAGCCATTTGGTATGGTACTGGCGATTGTAAGCCCAGCACATCTCGATGCCGGCGATCTTGGCCAACGCATAAGCTCTGTTGGTAGCTTCCAGCGGACCTGTCAGCAGATATTCTTCCCGGATAGGCTGCGGACAATCACGCGGGTAGATGCACGAACTGCCCAGAAAGATCAGCCGTTTAACATTTGTTGCATGAGCTGCGCGGCAGATATTCGCCTCGATCAGCAGATTGCTCATCAGAAAATCAACCGGATAGATGTTGTTGGCGTGAATACCGCCGACTTTCGCCGCCGCCAGAAAAACCAGTTCAGGCTTTTCCTGATCGAAAAACAACTGCGTGGCCACCGCATCTTCCAGATTCAGTTCCGCATGTGTGCGCGTTACCAGATTGCTGTAACCCTGCTTTTGCAGCTCGCGCATGATTGCGCTGCCAGCCAGGCCGCGGTGACCCGCGACGTAAATTTTAGAAGACAGGCTCAAGGAGCAAGTAACAAGTGACAAGGTAAGCTCCTGATAAAAATATTAAAAACAGATGCAAGTTTCAAATTCAGATTCAAGGTAAAGACAGGGACAAGGTACAAAAAAACCTTGGACCCTGAATCTGTTTTTACCTTATCCCTGCTTTACTCGTTATAGTCGAAGGCCTGATAACCATGCTTCTTAACCAGCTCGTCGCGCTCTGCGCCCTTGAGATCTTCGCGCACCATTTCAGAGACCAGTTCATGGAAGGTGATTTTAGGTTTCCAGCCAAGTTTTTGATGCGCCTTAGTTGGATCGCCCAGCAGCGTTTCAACTTCCGTAGGGCGGAAATAACGCGGATCGACTTGAATGATGCAGCGACCTTGTTCGTCATAACCCTTCTCGTCAACGTCTGCACCTTCCCAGCGGATAATAATGCCGAGTTCTTTTGCCGCAATCTCAACAAACTGGCGCACGCTGTATTGCACGCCGGTGGCAATCACGAAGTCTTCCGGCTTATCCTGTTGCAGCATCAGCCATTGCATTTCCACATAATCTTTGGCATGTCCCCAGTCGCGCAGTGAATCCATGTTGCCCAGAAACAAGCAGTCCTGAAGCCCAAGCTTAATGCGAGCCAGCGCGCGGGTGATTTTGCGCGTAACAAAGGTTTCGCCGCGTAACGGGCTTTCATGATTGAACAGAATGCCGTTGCAGGCGTAAATACCATAGGCTTCACGATAATTGACCGTGATCCAGTAGGCGTACATTTTCGCTACGGCATAAGGGCTGCGCGGATAGAAAGGCGTGGTTTCCTTTTGCGGGATTTCCTGAACCAGACCGTATAGTTCAGAGGTGGAAGCCTGATAGAAGCGCGTTTTCTTTTCCAGTCCGAGGATGCGGATCGCCTCCAGTATGCGCAGCGTGCCTATGCCATCCGCATTCGCGGTGTATTCCGGCGTGTCGAACGATACCGCAACGTGGCTCATCGCAGCCAGATTGTAGATTTCGTCGGGTTGTACCTGCTGGATGATGCGGATCAAATTTGTTGAATCAGTCAGATCGCCGTAGTGCAGCTTCAATTTGGCATTATCAACATGTGGATCCTGATACAGATGATCAATGCGGTCGGTATTGAACAGCGAAGAGCGACGTTTCACGCCGTGAACCATGTAACCTTTGCTGAGCAGAAGCTCGGCCAGGTAGGCGCCATCCTGTCCGGTAATGCCGGTGATCAAGGCAACTTTAGCTTGTTGAACATCGGCTATCGGGTGCTGAGTATTCGATTGTGTCATTATTATCTCTTTCAAATCGGCAATGCGTAGCATGCCAACAATCGGTTAAAGTTAAAAACTATGGTACAAACTTCTAAAATTTTGCCCGTTTCTTCAAGGCATTTTACATTGCCTTGATTACTGCTTCATTACATTCACGAGACTGTAGTGCTTTCCGTAACTTGCCGATTGGATTTTTTCTGTTACACGCCGGAGTCTTGCGGCTCGCTGGCGTGAAACTCGCGTAGCTGCTTAATGTACATTTTTACCGATAAATCCAACTAATATCGTTTTTGCAATGATTTTGACATCAAACCATAGCGACCAGTTCTGAATGTACTCAAGATCATGATCAACACGGCCCTGCATTTTATCCAGCGTATCAGTCTCACCTCTATACCCGCTAATCTGAGCCAGACCTGTAATGCCGGGCTTGACTTTGTGGCGCAGCATGTAGCCTCTGATCTGCTTGCGATATTGTTCATTGTGCGCAACCGCATGCGGCCTTGGCCCCACAATGGACATGGTTCCCTGCAGTACATTGATAAACTGGGGCAATTCATCCAGCGAGGTGCGACGCAGAAAGGCACCAAAAGGCGTAATCCGTATATCATTCTTTTTCGCCTGTACGACTTTATCGCCGTTATCGCAAACGGTCATGCTGCGGAACTTCCAGACTTCAACGACATCACCCTTCAGCCCGTAACGACGCTGTTTGAAAATAACATCCCCGGGTGAAGTCATTTTGACGCCAATCGCAATGATCAATAGCAAAGGACTGATCATCAGCAATATCAGCCCGCCCAGCACCAGATCTTCCAGTCTTTTCACCCAGGATTCAATGCCATAAAACGGACTGTCAAAAGTGCTGATCACAGGAATGCCGGCAAATGAAACCCAACTTGCCTTATACAAGGAAAACAGGAATAAATCCGGCACAACGAAAACTGACACAGTTGTATCAGCAAATTGCTCAATGATCTGAATAATGCGTTTTTCCGCAATCATGGGCAGGGTGATATACACAATATCTATCTCGCCGGAGTGAGCACGACTCAGCAAACTTTGCAAATCTCCTTCCAGCCTCAATTCAGCCTCATCAATGCGAACCGGTTTCCGGTCGTCAAATACGCCAATCACTTTCAAGCCCAGCCAGGGAGAACTCTCAATCAGTGCGATCATTTTCTTGGTCGCGCCACCAACGCCGGCAAAAGCGACCACCCGGGTACTTATCTCCCCCCCTCTTGCGCGGACGAGCATCCAGCGTGATGTGAGACGGAACAAGCAGATTGCAGCAGGTGTGCCTAACATCCAGGCAATTAAAACAAGGCGAGAAAAGTCAGCAGAGGTCTCGGTAATAAAACCCAGTGTCAACAAAAACATGTCGATGCCGAACCAGATGACCAGAATGTGCACGCATTCCTCGACAACGCCATGCATCGGCCAGGATTTATACATACCGCGCAACTCAGCGGCAAGCAAATAGCCGAGAAGCCCCAATACAACGAGCAGCAGGTAATCGGCATTAAGTGGCACGCGATATACTTCAACTGAAATAAGCATACCGAAAACAATGCACAAACCATCAAGGAAGCGCATCAACTTGGATAAACCTGAATTGTGTTGCCGTATCAAATCTGATGAACCCTACGAATGTTAGTCAGACTAAAATCTGAAATTATGGAGAAATATATCATACTTTTGGTTATAAAATATAAGGAAAATACTGGAAATACCCGGCAATTTCCGATTTTATCCGGCGATCCATATAAAACCGCCCTGTACCTTGAACCTGTTTTTATCCCTATTTCTTATCCCTTGCCGCTATCCCCTTGCGCCTTTCTCCTGGATTTCCTCCTTGCTCCAACCCTCTTCTTTCTTTCCAGTTATGCATGAACAGTTGCCTTATCGCACCCCATATAAAAATAGTATTCGTCACCAGATAGCGTTTCCATAAGCGACGAGGCTCTGAGACAAGTCTGTGCAACCATTCCAGACCACTTTCCTGCATCCACCCGGGCGCGCGCGGCAACGTACCGGCATGATAATCAAACGCGGCTCCGACACCCACCATGACTGCATTGATACGACCGCGATGTGCCGCCATCCACAATTCCTGCTTCGGACACCCGAGACTGACCCATAACACACCGGCGCCCGATGCATTGATCTGCGCAACATAGGCTTCGTCTTCTTCTGGTGTAAGCACGCGATAGGGTGGCGAAATAGAGCCGGCGATCTTCAAGCCGGGAAGTGCAATCTGAAATTTCTCCTTTAGTATTGAGAGCGTATTCTCACTGCCACCATAAAGAAAAATCGACTCGCCAAGTGTTTGAGCCTGCATACAATACTTCCACATCAGATCCGGTCCATTGATGCGCTGCTGGCCGGCATTGCCCAGCTTACGCATCACCCAGGCTACCGGTGCACCATCTGCGGTCACCATATCCGCAGCCCGCACCACACGGCCAAACTCAACATTTTGCGATGTCGTCACCACAGAATGCACATTGCAGATGCAGACATAGCGGCTTTCGTGCTGCGCAGCCCAAAAACCCAATTGATATAAAGCGCCATCCCAGGTAATGACATCAATGGGTGCGTTAAGCACTCGGGCGATCTTTCGATACTCCATACTTCACCTTCCATATTCAGATAACTGACAGAACCACCGGATAAGTATGCTAATTAGTAACGCATCGAAACATCCCCGATAATACTTTAGTCTTATATAGTGAAACTCAATTTTTAACAAGCACTTTCTTAGTCTCATCTAGGATTTTCGCTGTAAAAAAATATGAACCGTATTGACACCTCTTGCACCCTGCCCCTTATCCCTTGTCATTGCGAAGTCCGTGCCAGCTGATTGATTTTTCGGTATAATCCTCAATAATTCAAAGGAATGAAAAAGACCGAACAGGAAAATGAACCCCCTGACGGGCATAACAAAGAAATCACCACTGATGATGCAATGAATTTCGCAGGAATATTGCCATTTTAGGCAATAACTTGCAAAATTGCCATGCCCGTTAGAGGAGAGTGAGAAAATGCGCTATATCATCAATCGAAGAAGTTAGAATAGCAAAAGAGATCGCACAGGATATTTCTCAAGGCAGATTTGAAGAGGAATGCAAATTATTGGCTTAGGTTATCCAATGCAAGATGGGAGACCTGACCCCGTAATTTCGACCCCGTAATTTCCACCTTTGATCTTTAGACAAGCAATAAGATACAATTTTTAATGAAAGCGCCGATAAATTGAATACCCGAGACAATTTGAAAACACTTCTGCTGGCCTTTCTCTTTGGCGGCATATTTGCAATCGTATGGCTATATTTGGGTGAGCCATGGAAAGATCTTTGTGATGGTGAAAACTACATGCAAATATATGAAGGACATATGGCCGCAGCACCTTTTGGCTATAGAGTTCTAACGCCGTACCTGGCTAGTTTATTGCCTTGGGATGCAAAATTTAATTTTTCTGTGATTACGATTAGCTGCCTGATTCTTACTACAGGAGTTGTGTCGCTCTATAGTAAAAAAATCAGTAAATCGTTAGCAGTTTCCAGTCTAGCCTGCTTTTTCTGGGTATTTTCTTTTCCATTTATTTATTATGGAACAACCTTAATTCGCGCTGATGGGCCAATGCTACTTTTATTAGCAATTGTATTTCTGGCATCGCATTATCGCGTGTATTCACTTGGTATTATGGCACTTATCGCTGCAGGTATTCTTTCACATGAAACAATGTTAATTTTTTTACCCGCACTTTGGCTCGACAAATTATTTTCGACTGAAATAACAGGGGGGAAACAATATTCATATATAAATATAATACTTATCTCTCTATTTTCTCTCGCTTTTTTTGCCATCAGTCGATTGTATATATCGGTACTTCCCGGAGATATAAGTTATGAAAAAGGAATTGTACCTATGATTTCTTTCGTAAAAGACTACAGTGGTGGATGGCCAAAGCATCTTCTTAGAATTTATTCTGCATACGGTCCAGCACTGCTTTATGCCATATTTTATGCCGCACCATGGAATTCAATAAGAAGATCAATCAGTTTTTATTCTTTATTGTTATGTGTAATGCTTATGACATTATTGGCAACTGATACTTTACGTGTAATGGGCATTTTTTACATTCCTGTCATATTTTTTGCCGCCTGTTTCGTAGTGAATGTTTTTAGATCGGGAAGAATGAAAACGGCGGTGACTTTATTAGTCATTCAGGCTATGTATACATTGATTATTTATGGGCATCTTCGGACATTTAAATCTTCTGTCTCAATGAATATCTTAGCCGCACTTCTGTCATTAACATGTCTTCTCTTAGTGCTATATGTCGAATATTCTTGCAACGAGAAATTCAGCAAATTTTTTATAAGATTTATGAAAACGAATCCTGAACCATGAGAAGTTAATTTCTAAGATCAGATAAATATCACTCCAGAGTCATTGATATTTGCAATGCTATCTTCAATTTCAAAATAGGTTTGTGTTGCTGATAAATACCTTGAGCTATGCATTAACCCTATTACTGAATGAATTTTAACTCTGCAAATACAGGCTAAAGTTAATATTATGTGCTTATTTAGTCTGTAAATAAGCTTAACTAAAATCACCCATAAGAATTTTTTTAAAGAGACAGCTTTTTAAAAATACACTCAGGAATCATCTTGATTATCATCATAATCCACATCCAGAACCAGGGTGCATAGACCACCGCGCATTTTCTGAGCATAGCTTTGTCAATAATTCGGCCTATGGTTTCAGGAGATGCCCACAAAAGCCCCTTTTTGAATTCGGCTGTCATAGGCGTATCCACAAATCCCGGCTTGATCGTAACCACTGACACGCCTGACTTAAAGAGCCGCTGACGCAATCCGGAGGTAAATGTAGTTACCATCGCCTTGGCACTACCATAGAGATAATTGCTCTGCCGCCCTCTGTCACCCGCGACTGAAGAAATCACCGCGATCGTTCCGGTCTTTTGCAACTCAAATTGATTCGCGATCAAAGTTAGCAAGGCAATAACAGACAGTGCATTGGTAGTGATTTCCCGCATTGTCAATTCCACAGATTGCTGGCAAGCCTGCTGATCCGATAGCGTGCCATGTGCAATCAAAACAGTATCCAAGCCACTGAGCAAATGCTCTGCAGCATCGAGCATCGCGACATGGCCTTCGACATCATTGGCATCCATGCAGTATGTCCCGACTTTCGGGCAACCTCTTACCCTTAGGTCGTCCGCAATGGCTTCCAGCTTTTCCTTATTGCGGGCCACGAGAAAGAGCTGATCCCCTCGTTGCGCCCAAATTCGTGCGGTGGCTTCAGCAATGGCTGATGTCGCCCCGATAATCAGTATTTTTTTCATGTGCTCTCCATAACCCGACGCCAGAACGACGAAGAAAAGCGCGGGTCGATATATTGTTTAAACGCTTGATGACGCGGATAACCGCTCCGAAAAAGACTGCCCGGCATACGACCATCCTTCGCCGGGTACAAGCGCCCTCCTGCACTGCTGACGATACTGTCCAGTCGCGAGAACATTTGATGTGTTTTGTCACCCTGATTGGGGAAATCGAGTGCCAAACTTACGCCGGCCATCGGGAATGAAAGCATGCCGGGTGATGCGATACTGCCGCACACTTTCAGTACAGCAAGAAAGGATCCCATGCCACTCTGAGCAATTTCTTTTAGCAACTCGGAAATCGCCTCTTTTCCATATTCAACGGGAATAACACACTGGTATTGATAAAAACCGCCCGGGCCATACATCCTGTTCCATTCCAGCAGACCATCCAGCGGATAAAAAAATGGTTCATAATGTTGCAGTTGTCGCGTTTTTTTCCGGAACTGTTTATGGTAATAAGCCGTATTGAATGCTTTAAGACTCAAGGCATTTACCATTGAGACAGGCGGCACAAACGGGAATGTACGCGATTTCGATAAATATTGTCCACGCTCGACACCTGCCGGGGCATGGTTCCCCCGCATGAATAAACCCCGCCCGAGTGAGTTTCCCTTACTGGCACAATCTACCCATGAAACCGTGTACTCATAGTCCCGATCAGATTCCTCGCATAAAGCCAGGAATTCATCAACCGATTCATAGCGTATTGTTTCCAAATCTATCCACGGATTGCTTATGCGCCGCAACTGAATTTCAGCCCGGGTAATAAGACCTGTCAGTCCGAGACCACCTATGGTTGCAGTGAAATAATCAAAATTCTCTGTGCGCGAGCAAATCAGATGCTGCCCATCCGAGCGCAGCAGTTCAAATTGATGTACGTGACAGCCAAAGGTGCCGGTTATATGATGATTTTTACCATGTACGTCATTTGCGATTGCACCACCGACTGTCACGAAGCGTGTCCCTGGCGTAACGGATAAAAACCAGCCTTGCGGAACAACCAGACGCAGGATTTCAGCGAGCAAGACACCCGATTCACAACGCAAAATCCCCGTTGCAGGATCAAAGGCAATGAATCTATCCAGCGCTGCTGTCTTTAAAGCAATGCCGCCGGCATTCAGACAACTATCGCCGTAGCTTCGACCATTTCCGTATGGCAGCAAAGAACCGGAGGAACTGTCAGGCAACGAGTCAAAGCGGCTTGCAAACGTTAATACTTTCTGCTCTATACGCAGAACCCGCCCCCAGGATGTCAGCGACTGTGTCGGCATTTTAAATCGCGAACATAACAGTAACGACAGAAAGAATGCCTATGATTTGACTGGCTCTGTCCTTCATGGCGAACACGACAGGATCATCGTGCATTTCGCCGCGATGCGCCTTGAGCCAAACCCTGCCTATCCAATAGAGCAGCAATACACACAACATCCAAATAAACTTCGGATGATGGTACAGCGATTCGACGATGGGAGAATTAATGTAAAGCGCAAGCACCAGCACAGCCAAAAAGCCGGAAGCCGTACCCATGCTATGCAAAATAGGCAGATCTTCAACATGATAGCCGCGTCCGGCTGCCTTCAGTTTATTTTTGCGCTGTAGCGCGTCCAGTTCGGCATAACGTTTTACCAATGCGAGGCTGAAAAAAAGGAAAATGGCAAACAGCAATAGCCAGAATGAAAGCGAGACATTGATTGCCATAGCGCCGGCAATAATTCGAACAGTGTAAAGTCCTGCCAACGCAATAGTATCAATTAAAACGATGCGCTTAAGTCCAAATGAATAGGCAACTGTCAAGGTGTAATAGGCTGCCAGTACCATCCCGAATCTCACCGGCAAACTCCAGCACAATGCAATTACACTTATCAGGAGTACAGGAACAAGAATCAAACCGGTCAATATAGACAGATCGCCCGACGCAAATGGACGCTTGCATTTTCTTGCATGCTGACGATCATCTTCAAGGTCCAGTATATCATTCAACAGATAGACCGAGGATGCACACAAGCCAAAGGCTATGAATGCCAAAATGGCATCAAAACCCAATAGATGATCAGCCAATTTATGCGCGGCCACTAATGGCACGAAGATCAATACATTTTTCGCCCACTGATGTAGCCGCAAGGCTTTAAGCACGAACTTAAAAGAACCCGCTTTTTTTGGAAAGCTTGCACTGACTTCTGCTAATTTTTCCGCCTCTTGCTTTAGTTTATCACTGCCATTGACAACAATAGCGCATTGACAGACCCGCCAGATAGCCAGATCGACCTGATGATTTCCACAATAATCAAAGCCTTTCTCCCCGAATTTTTCGACTAGCTGTATTGCTTTGGTTCTGCCTGACAGATTCGTATCATCCGTACTCGCGATTATTCCCTGAAAAATATTTAAATGTTCTGCAACCAGATGGGCGAGACGATAATTGGATGCAGTGCAAAGCCATAAGGGACGACCTGATTCACGCTGAATAGCGAGCCAGTTCATAAATGCTTTGTTGTATGGCAAAGCGATCGGATTTAGGATAATTCTTTTGGCAATTTCCGCCTTCAGCGCCGCCTTCCCCTTCAACAGCCAAAAAGGAATCAACAGCAGATATAAGGGATTGCGCTTTAACAGAAGGAGAAATGTCTCCAGCAGCAAGTCGCTGTGAATCAGCGTGCCATCAAGATCGACACAAAGAGGACTAACATTGGACATCAAGCAACTCCCGCGATTATCGAATTTCTGCGCAGGCTGGCAACAGCAATCCAGCCTATAACCACTGCGAACCATAAAGTGACCAGACGACAAATCATGGTCATCAGTATCGCGTCTGGCATTGGATAACCATGTGCAGTGAGCAAGGCAATCATTACCGCTTCTGTACTTCCCAGACCGCCTGGCAGGAACGAAAGTGCTCCGACCAGAATTGCGATTGAATAAATGCCTGTCGCAGCAGCCCAGTCAAATGAAATCCCGGGGGAGATAGCACCGATGACCATCAGACCCGTCCCCTCAGCGCCCCAGGCCAAGAGCCCCAACAAAAATCCAGTCGCTAAAAGTTTGGGACTGAGCAGCACTTTAGCTGAAATGAGTGCCTGCAGAATTCCCTGTGTTACTTTTTTCAGAGGGGCCGGAAACCATTCCAGTTTTTCCATATAGTCAGACACGGCTGTCCATGATGTCGAAGCCAAAATACCCAATAATATGATCATTACACTTAGCGTTCCCCAAAGCAGAACGCTGTAAGTTGAAGTTGAAGCCACAGCCAGAAAGGCAAGGGCGAGCATTGCAAACAGATCCATTAAGCGTTCAACGAAAAATGCAGCTGTCGTGTTTGAAAGAGGAATTCCGATTTTCTGATAGTAACGGCCTCGAACCATTTCGCCAACTTTTCCCGGAGACAAGGTGAATGCAAATCCGGCAATGTAAGTCAAAGCAGAAAAACTGCCTGGCAGCGTATAGCCCAGGCGAGCCAGATAGAGTGACCATCTCGCCACTCTCAAAGCATAATTTAACAGGGATAACAGGATGGCAAAGATAATCGCATTTTTTGCAGCCAATATGGGTGCCAGCTTAATTTGCGCGATATCAGTCCGGAATAGGTAAGCACACCAGCCTAAAAAAACCAGCAGCAGAACATAGGAGACAACTAATTTGACTTTATTGGCTTGCAAAATAAATTTAATATAGAGTGATTACAACGGAGCATGTCGAGTATATTAGATATTGCCAGCTTATGTTGATGTTTTACCAATCTTTAGCACTTGAACCTAAATTCTCAACTATCCTTACCACTTACCACTTACCACTTACCACTTACCACTCACCACTCACCACTCACCACTCACCACTCACCACTTACCACTTACCACTAACACCACTCACCACTTACCACTTACCACTTACCACTTACCACTTACCACTAACACCACTCACCACTCACCACTTACCACTTACCACTCACACCACTCGCCACTCAAAAATTCTTTTTGTTGCATCAGAAATTCTGTTTGTTGCATTAGAAATTCTTTTTGTTGCATCAGAAATTCTTTTTGTTGCATCAGAAATTCTGTTTGTTGCATCAAAAACTCTTTTTGTTGAATCAGAAATTCTGTTTGTTGCATCAAAAACTCTTTTTGTTGCATCAAAAACTATTTTTGTTGCAACAGAAATTCTTTTTGTGGCATCACAAACTTGGCGACTGGTAACACAAACTTTGCGCCTGGTAACACAAACTTGGCGCCTGATAACACAAACTTGGCGCCTGATACCACAAACTTGCTGACTGATAACACAAACTTGGCGATTGACAACACAAAATTTGCTGGTTACATCACTAGCACAGTGCTGTTCAACGCTTGCATTTTTTCCTCAGATTAATCCGAAAGTCATCAGCAAAAATTTTGTTTAAAATCATCAATTGCCTGATTTTTAATTAAAAATAAAACGGTTATAGTTTCGTCAGTCCCCAAACATAATTATTCAGGCTATTTACAATGATGAAACAACCCTACTTTCCCCACACCGAAGCAAGTCGTGTTATCTGGATCAATCACTTTTGCATCAAATTTAACGCCTACGGGCCAGGTCTGGGTGTCGGCCCCGATGAAATCGCCACCACCGCTAAACATTTGCAATACTACGTCTGGCTCATACAATACTGGTATGTCAGTGTGCAACAATTTGCGCTGGCCGCCACCGCGACAAAAGAAAGCATGGCGATGGATGAATCCGGCATCATCACAGCGCTGCCCGTGCCAGTGGTATTTGACAATCCGCCGGAACCCTGTCCTCCCGGAATTCTGGCTCGTCTTTTTAAACTGATTCAGCGCATCAAGACCAGTCCCAACTACACCGAAGCCATTGGTCAGGATCTGGGCATCATTGGCAGCCAGGCAGCGGACACACATGCCTACCCTGAGGGCAATCAGTCGATCAAACGCAATACGACCCAGGAATACGTTGAAATCAAATTTCCTAAATATCATCATACGGCGGTCCTCATCGAAAGCCGGCGCAATGGCAGCGACTGGGAAAACGTCGGAGTCGGCCAGATATCTCCCTGGAATGATGAGCGCCCCTTGCAAACGGCGGGTGTCCCTGAAGTACGGGAATATCGCCTGTGCTGGTACGAAAACAACAAAATCAGCGGCGACTTCAGTCCGGTCATCAAAATCACCGTAGGGCCTTAAGATGGTAAGTGGTAAGTGGTAAGTGGTAAGTGGTAAGTGGTAAGTGGTAAGTGGTGAGTGGTGAGTGGTGTACCCGCAAGGGGCAGGCCGTGCGGTACCCGCAGCGAAAGCTGCGACCGCTACGCTCAGTAGTGAGTGGTGAGTGGCTTCCCACTTCCCACTTCCTACTTCCTACTTCCCACTCACCACTCTCCACTCTCCACTCACCACTCTCCACTTCCCATTTATTCTCATTCAAATACTTCTGCATCCGCGAATTTACTGCCTGCTTTATCTTTGGCGGAAACTAATGGAGCGTCAATAATCGGCCAGTCGATGCCAATATCAGCATCATCCCAGCAGATACAGCGTTCGAATTCCGGCATCCAGTAATCGGTAGTCTTATATAAAAATTCCGCCGTGTCGGACAAGGTGACAAAACCATGTGCGAAACCAGCAGGTATCCATAATTGCTTCTTGTTTTGAGCCGATAAGATTTCACCTACCCATTTT
>Ga0316221_1001113_pt1 | contig 29766 bp, 36 predicted proteins | sample TBH18007metaG_FD_206003 | JGI IMG/M metagenome (GOLD analysis project Ga0316221, IMG submission 206003) | Freshwater microbial communities from Trout Bog Lake, Wisconsin, USA - TBH18007 | ecosystem: Environmental > Aquatic > Freshwater > Lake > Hypolimnion/Profundal zone | place: USA: Wisconsin... | reverse complement strand
CTATGGCAACACAGCCACCAGCAAAGTTTGTGTGTTGCCAGTCGGAATGACCACATCCCTTACAGTTGAAACTGTGGTCAGGTGGAGTTGGGTCTACAGACTTAATTGCTTCATCTATCTGTTGGCGCAATCCGTTTAGTTGTCTAAGTAGGTGTCTAACTGTTGCTCGGTTTCGTACACTCATTCTTCCACCTTCTCAAAGTCTCCGTCCCATCCTAGCTGAGATAGCCATGCTGCGAAGGCTGCACCCATCTCTTCATCCTTGATTTGGTGATGCTTCACAAACTCATCAAAGTCATCAAAGGGTTTGTCGTCTCTAATGGTCATAGTTTCTATCTCCTTACCGACCACGCAGCTTGAACGCTTGAGCCTTGTAGTCATGTACCAAGCGTACACCACAATCAGGGCAGAAGATGTTTTTGTATGGTTCTTCTATGATTTCACCGTCAAGATTAAAGGACTTACCTATGTGCTTACATTCTTCCATCACAGCTCACCCTTTTCGATCTTTTCGATCCAGCCTTTAACAATTTGGTAGGCATCCCAACGGCCATCATCATAACTGTATAGCCCATCTACATGATATATCTTGCGATTATGCTCAATATTTGCTATAGCTTGGTCAACTAGTTCTTTAAGTCGATCAGTCATTAGCATCCTCGAATTCACGAACAACCTTCAAAGATGTACGGTCACGTAGCTCAAAACCCATCATCCATGACTTAAGGTCACTACGACGTGACTTCATAATGTCCATAACGAGTGACTCGTTCTGCTTCATCTCACGAGTAGCACCGATGCCAATAGCCATGTCAACAATCTGCTCAATCTGAGAAGAAAGACCGATGTTGCCTAAGCCACCACGGCCCTTCTTGTTCTTCATAGCTTCACGGTTGAACTGGGCAAGCCATACGGAGGCCATACCCATCTCTCGGTTAGTACTAGCGATGTCCGTAATGACTTCAGCCATCTGAAGAGACTGAACGTTGCTGGCACTACCATATGACTTCTCTGTGGTAACCCATGACAACTGGTCTCCTACCATCATCTCAGCTCCCCAGTGCTTAGCCTTAGAGTAAAGCTCCAGAACGCTGCGCTCATTCTTACGTGCTGGTGAGTCAATCATAAGGTACTCACCGAACTCCATAATCTCTTCACGTGCTTCCTTTAGACGACGAAGCTCGTTAGGAGTCAGCTGTCCACGCTCGTAGCGACTGTAAGGTACACCGCTAGCTAGGCAGTCAAGACGCATCAAGGTCAATTCCTTACGGAGCTCCAATGATGCGAAGTATACCTTCGTCTTTCGACGTGCTGCCTCAAGAGCAATGACGGATCCTACCCATGACTTACCAACGTTAGGGATACCTACGACTACCGCAAGTTCACCCTTTTGAATGCCATACATGTGGTCATTCAGTTCATCCCAGCCGAGGTAGATTCCCTTCTTGTCTCTGGTTGGATTAGCAACCTCGTCCAAGTAGTCGTTAACACGGCGGTCATAACCTTCACCGTACACTTCTAGGCGTTCACGAGTACTAGTGTCGTTCTGGATCTTTGACAGACTACTCAGTGCAAGAGCGATACCCACTTCTGGGTCTTCTTCCAAAGCCGTTGCTGCCTTGAGCAGAACATTCTGAGTTGTAGCCTTACGGTACTTAGTCATCATCTCTTCAATGAGGACTCCGACAAGGTAGCCAAGCTCAGGCCATTCGTTGCGTGCAAAGTAATCAGGGAACTTGTTCTCTAGCAATTCTTGAGTGACAGTGCTCTTGAACTCGCTACGGATGTAATACTCAACGCTGTAATCGAACAGCTCACGCACACCTTCATCGAAGAAGTGCTCACTACGAACGCCTTTGTTCCAAATTTCGTTAAAACTATCTAGGTTGGCGAAGTGCCATACCAAACTCTTTTCAATATCCACTAGAGGATCTTCCTTACTGTTCCATCCTTGATTTCATCAAGTGTGCGGTTGCGTGCGTACTCACGATAGTCGATGCCAGTCATCTCGTGCTCAATTACCCTTTCCTTTAGGAGAGAGAATATAGCACCACCGTAGCCATCCATCAACTCGTCAATACCCATGTTGGTTGTAATAAACGTTGGGCGGTTGTCCAATGCTCGCTGACGCATGACGTGGTCAAACGTTGCTTCACTCAGGTTGTTCTTGGTACGGAACTCCTTACCAATGTCATCCAGGAAGAAAACGTCGCTCTTCACGACCTTGCTCTCAAAACGTGCCTTGTCGTCGTTGCTACCCCATCCACGTGTGAACTCGTCTACCATCTGGGTAAAGGTAGCGAAGTACACGCTGTAGCCCAGCTTGACCAATTCCTTGGCGATAAGACTAGTAAGCAGTGTCTTTCCTGTACCCCATGTGCCGTGGTAAAGGATACCCATACCACCCTTAACGAAGTCCTTGTGCTGGCTCAAGTAGATCCTGGCTAGTGCCAGAGCCTTCTCATCACCATTGAAGTCATCCCAGTTCAGACGCTGGTAGTTAAGACCAATGCCTGCACGTGAGTAGTGCTTGTAAAGTTGCAGCTGCGCTCGGCAGTCACCGCAAGTGCCATCAGTACACGTTGGGCATCCATGCTTAGCAAACTTTTCAAATTGTGGATACTTCTGCTCTAGGTAATCTACTTCCTCATCGTCGAGGAACTCATACTTGAGGTTTACGTAGTCCTTTTCCCAATCAAACAACGAATCGTTCAATGAAGTCATTTGTGTTCATCAATCCTTCCGTACTATTTCTATTCTCATTCTTAAGTTTTTGTTGCCGTAGATCGATATAAAGAATATCTTGAATCCACTTACTGCCTTTGCTAAAAGCTGTTGCTGTTAGCACCTTATCACTGATAATGCCTTTGTGAGTGTCAAAGAGTAGTGCAAGCATAGGACCTGCATCGACTCCATAACGCTCCTTGAAACTTTTAAAGATAGCAGTTTCTTTGACCCACTCAATGTTGTAAGTGTAGCCATGCGTATCTTTAAATCGATCTGCAAAGTAAAGGAGCAATTGACGAGCATCAGCTTCTTCAAGACTGATACTAGCTACGAACTCTTCCTTACTTTCTATCGGCTTAACAACGATGATTTCATCATAACTGTCATCATCGTAATTAGCTGGCACACCGTCAAACTTTTTCTTTTCCATTCTTTACTCCTCTGACTGATGAAAACTTATCACAAATGTCTGAGAAGATCTGAATCTTTTTGCTAATCCATTCACGAGTCTCATCATCGTGGTCGTTTAGACTGTTGCCGTTTGGCCCAAGTGCAGAAACGTTACTCCTGTTGATTAGCAAGAAACGCCATTGAGCATTGTGGTTGTTCTGGTCATTTTCCTCGTGACCATACAGCTGGATCCATCCCTGGTCGAGCCCACACAAGTACCCCTTGTAAACGAAACCATCACTAAAAACTTGTACCTCTTGGCGACGACCTGCGATGATTGCTAGGTTTCTTTCAAAAACCATGTCACCTTGCTGTGCTAGCTTGTTTTCCATTAATTATTTCCTTTTCCGTTGTCAAACCAGCTATTGAAGTCAAGAGTCAGGCCATTGATCTTGTTAAAATCGTCCATCTTATTGTCTCTGGTATCGAAACAATTAAAGATAGGGCTAATCGTTGGCTTTGGTGTAGTCAAGATATTAGTAATCACCGATGCAATAATGAATGGCGACAGAACAATAAAAATAGGGATCATGATAACTGATGCTATTACCAGAGGGATAAATAGCGTTGCCTTAAAAAGCTTTGTTTGCATAATCATGTCTAGGTATAATTCATTCATTATTAGGCTTCCTTCCTGTACTTCTTATTGTTGAGATCATGTAAATTGCCGTTGGATGGGTGGATACTCTGGGCGCTCTTTTCCTTCTCTAGGCGGCGTTGTTCCTTGTACACCAAGTCCATAGCGAACTTAATACCTTCTGAGTAACCACCATTCCACTCGCCACCGAGACGGTTGATAAAATCCCACCGCTCCATGAGCTTGTTGTAGATAGTTTCTAATGAATCCATTTTTTCTCCTTACTTTCTATATAAGATCGTTGTTTTGATCGTCGCTGACGTAAATATTGAAATCGTCCAAAACATCGAACGGTTCAAAGAACTCTGGGAACTGCATATCACCGTAGTTACAAATACGAGGGATCATGTTGTCTTCCAACAAATCGATGACTTCATCGTCATCCCAGTCTGCTGCTACAGTTGCAATACTTTCTCTCCATTTTTCAATGAATTCTTCAATCTCACTAATACTATCAACGAACGCTAAACGTACATCACCGTACATTGTATCGAACAATCCATCGGATTGCAAATCAAAAACACGAACAAATTTTGCGTAGTATTCCGTGTTAAGAACTTCACGTGTTAGATCGCTCTTACGTGTCAGTGGAAGCTTCTCACGGAACAACTCAATGAATGGTGAGTAGTTGACCACCATGTTCATGGCAAAAGTTTTTATAAGCTCAGGGGAATACTGACCAATGATAAAGTACAGCTTTGGTGCCAGTCTTCCTTCTCCGTAATAGCAGAAGAAGTCAAAGCATATTTCATTGATCAGAGACGGGGTAAGATCTTCCGCCCTAGCTATACCAAAGCTGAAGTTAAAACCATGCTCCCAGATATGACGGTCTACTGTTTCATATTCACGCCACTTGTTAATTGATTCATCATCACCATAAACAATGATGTCGGTAGCATTCTCAATCTCATCCCGCCAGTTCTTATCCAAGCTAAGGAAGTCAAGCGGTGTAGCGAATAACTTAGTTTTAATATTGCCTGCGTAGTGCTCAAAGACATTCTGGACAAGGAACATCTCGTCCAGCGTTGGGATATAAACAGCAACGCTTTCAGGACCAGCTAGCTTAAGACACAAGAAAACACTCTTAGCAATAAGTCCTGGTCGTTCTTTGCCACTAATAATGATAAAACGTCTGCCAGTTTTTTCTGAGTATTCATCAAATGTTCTAGGGATTCTCAAAGATTCAATGAGCATCCGGTAATCATCCTCTAGGAATCTGCCATACTGTTCTAGGACTTGTGGCATATCCAATGAAGGATTGATGATCCAATGTGCCATACTTAAAGTAGGCTCCTACCGAAACCTCGCACATCATTCCACAGATTGTTGTGGAACCAACGGCTTCTGATCTGAGTAAAGCCTAGGTTTACGAATAGCTCATCGAGTGCCTGAGCATTAGGGCCACCATGTCGTACTGGCGTAAACTGCAAGTCTCCAAGTGGTGGGAATGGCAAATCATTATCAACGTCGAGCTCAATCAATCGTTTAGCCATACGAACTACTTCGATGTTATTCTGGATCTTCTCATCTTCAAGGTTAAGCACTGTCTCTAAGTCACCATGCTCTGCAATAAGCTTCATAGCCTTCTTAGGTCCAATACCAGGGATACCCTTAACATTGTCACCCTTATCACCCATGAGTGCCCAGATTTCTGAGAGACGCTCAGGTTCTACGCCCCATTCATTCTTGATTGCCTCAACGTCATATAATTCTGCGTCAATATCCTTGTAGCTAATACTGGGCTTAACAACGATGATGTTGGGACGGATCAATTGGTGAAGGTCATGGTCTGCACTAACAATGACAATCTTGTCGAACACTTCTTTATGCTTCAATGCAGCAGTAGCGATAATGTCGTCAGCTTCTACGCCTTCTAGGCTCATGAATGGAATACCACTCTTCAAACATAGGTTCATGAATGTAGCCATCTGTGGCTTGAACTCTGTGGAGAATGCATCATCCATAGCAGTCTTTGGCTTGTCACTAGGCTTGTGGCGATTAGCCTTGTACTCTGGGTCAATGGCTAGACGCTTGGTGCTGCGACCTTTATCGAATGCGATAAGTACGTGGCTAGGGTTGTACTTACGGATCATGCTGGTAACTACATTGTAAGCACCGTATGCTCCCCAGGTTCCCTCACCGTTAGGTGCACTAAGACCATGGCGCATTAGACCACTGAACGATCTAATGAAAATGTTGTGGCCATCAATTAGAAGTAGTGTACTTTTTTCCATTTATAGTGCCTTTGCGATATTTGAGACGATGCTTCTTAATAGGTTCTTTGAATGCATCTACCCTTAGAACAATCAAACGAAGCTGACGGTCTGTCATCTTCTCCATTCTTCTTAATAGGTGAGCAATCTTTAAGATGTCATTCAAACTGTATACACGTTGACCTGCAGAATTCCTCTGTGGTACAAACTCATCCTTGTAATACCGTTCTTTAAAACGGAATCCTTCAGTAGTGAGATCAAAGAATGCTGCAGCCATGCTCTGCGAATACAGAAGCATGTCATCGCGTATCGGTATTGTACGCTTCGGCCTTTTAGAGGCTTCTGACATAGAATGCTGAACGCACCTTACCAGGAGTAGTAGCTTGGACAACTTGTTCCATGCCAATGTTCCCGAGCTTAAGTTCCTTCTCGAGTGCTTCTTCGTTGAGTACACGTGAAACACTAGCATCAACGCTCTTGCTACCGTCAGGACGAGTAGTAGTAACCTGAGTCTCTACAACGTTAATGACTGAACGGAACTGATCAGCATCGAGAACCTTCTCGAGCAGGTCGATGTCAACAGTGAGCTTGCCACCTGAGACTTCCTTGGAAAGCTTAATGCCGTTCTCTGGGCTAACCAGGTAACCGCTAGTAGCTGTTGGGTCATCACCCTGCATGTTGATCTTAAGGTCAATGACTTCGGTTGCATACTTCTTAAGCGCAGCCTCACGTCCTTCGACAATATCCTTGGCAGTACGTACCGCTACAAGCTCAGCAGCAAGAAGGTCTACTTCTGCAGAGTTAAGTGGATGTACATCAGAAAGGTCTGTGTTGTAGATCAATTCGTTTAGTGCAGTGAAAGCTTCTACGGCAACAAGTGCACCGTTCTCGTCAGCACTCTGGCGACGAATGTCAGCTCGGGTTGGAGCCTTGGCTGATTCCCCATACGTAGGTTCCGTAACCTCCCGAAGGGTTGAAGTAGCGGGTGCCTTCTTCTTGGGCATAATGTAATTCTGTGGCATTTGCATGCTCCTTACTTGTAGTTGTGATTATGTTAATGTAAAACTGGTTGTTTGTCAAATCGGCTCACGCCTTTCTGATTTCCAGGCTCTTTGTGGTGACGTAGTAAATATCTCCGCCAACGCCTAGTGCTGTTTTCTTAGCAGCACGAGCTGCCCTGATAACATCTGATTTGGTCCATTGGCCTTCATCGCCTAAGCTACCAAATGCTTCACTGGAACCAGACCCCATAGCCCACCTTCCACTCACTGGGATGGTAATTGAGAAGTCTTCATCGATCGCAACTAGGTTATTATCCCATGCCATTATGATACCGGCACCGAAAGTTTCAATCTTCTTGGAACTTTCCAATGCACCATGCTCATTTAACGAGTCACGAATAGCAGGAACTATGTCTTTAACAACAAACTTATCGAGCTCATGAAATTCACGGAACTCTGGCCATTCAGTCCAATATTGAATAACTTGCATGGCACGTACGCTACCGCAACCACCAAAGATGAACTTGCGTTCTTTTTCAACCCATAGTTTCGTAGGGCCTTCGTCACTCTTCTGAAAGTCCCAGGAAAACTGGGAGTCAGCAGCGATGACTATACCATCTTGCTTGGTGATTGCAGCAGCTAGTACTGTCATGATTATCCTTTTTTAAGTGTATCGTTCACTAAGATCTTGGTAACGTTAACGTTCTCAGGATGCTTAATATTCTTTGTGGCGTACTTCTCTTCCGAGTAGACACCTACGACTTTATTCTTTCCCTTAGTTGTTACAACCCAAACTTGCATTAGTAGTAATCATCCTCATCGGTACTAACAGTGGTGCTCTCTACAATCTTATCGTCAATTGTAGTGTCTTCAACAGCTGCCTCTGGCTTCTCCACAGCCACTGGCTCAGCGATAAGTTCCTTGACAACATTGGCGAACTGTGGTCCTACGACGTTGTCCCATAGATTGCCGAATACAAGCTGCAGGAATGTGTTGTCATCCACCAATTCTTCTTCTTGTTCCAGTGCTGCCTGGGTGGCTAGGTCATCTGGTGTAAGAGAGATCTCAGCCCCGACTTCTGGCTTAATCCAATCCCATTCACCTTTTGCGTTCTTTACCTGGAGTGTTGCTCCAATACTTACAGATAGTTTCAGTTCCATTGCTGTGCGCTTTCCTCATACTTTTTCTTCATGTCCATTAATTCTTGAAAGTCATTAAGCAGTTCTTGTGCATCCTTCATAACGAATGGGTCAATTTCGACATCATTCTTTAGAACGGCTTCAATGAATGACGACAACGAACCCATAACACGGACTATGGTACTTTCGTAGATACCATATTCGTATGCACCAGCTTCTGGTATTGATTCGTTAATCTGAACTGGCTGCTGGGTTTGTTGTTGCTTCTTACGTCTTTTCATTTCTTTTCCTACCTTAAGAAGCATAACACCAGTATACATCTGTGTAGTGCTCTTGATTAAACGTTTCTTTGTACTTGTCATTTTCTTGCCTTACTTACCATCGGCTTCACGAACAATACATACGGTATTGCTGCAAAAGCACCTACTATAAAAATCAATACTAGCCATACGTACTTGCTTTGTCCAATCGACTTGAAAGAACTATTTGGCTTCATTAGTACATCAAAAAATGCATATACCGTCAACAAATATATTGCAATCAACAATAAAACTAACAACGAAGACATCACTAACTCTTTCTACTCTATAGTGCCTCCAGTAGGAATCGAACCTACATCCCAGGGTTAGAACTCCTTTGCACTATCCGTTGTGCTATAGAGGCATACTATTAATTGGTATCGAAGATATTAACATCAATACCGTTCTCGCGCAAAACGTCAATCGCTTGTTCATAAGCAGGGTTGCTCATACTATTAGCTGCTGGTGCAGCTGCCTTTAGTACGCCTTTAATCCACATGCTATTTGCGCTGTAGTTACTAAAAGCAGCTACCAATTTTGGCTGTGCCGGTATCTTTGCCAACTCCAACATAATGGTAGCTGCCTGGTTTAGCGTCATATTACTTGTTCTTGCACTTGCAGTTTGTGCAGTTACCGCAGTTCTTCTTTGGTGCCTTGGACTTTTGGAAGTAGCCCTTCTTGACACCATTACGCCATTCAGAAACACCTATAGCCAGCAAGATAAAGGCCAAAAGCGGGAACAGAAATACAGCAATTATTGTCATTATTATTCTCCTAAATCCCAATCATCATAAGAACCCAAGCGCACTACATGTGCACAAGGATCTCCGCCATTATCCCATTCATCAACTTCTGTGTGATGAACAGGTGCAATGTCATGTGTACTGCAAAACTGCTCAGAGCAATATCCCTTACGGATACCGTACTTTAACCATTGCTCAAAAGTCAAATGGAATAAAGCACCCATGTTAGTTATTCTTTTGCTCTAAAGCTGTTAGTGCCTTGCGCTTTTCATCAAGACTCTTCTTAGCTTCTGAGAAGACTTGCTTCCACTGCTTGCAAATCTCCAGCCAGGTGTGCTTCTGTACCCAGACGTGTGCAAGTTCTGCCTTAGCACGTGCTTCTTCTGGGTTTTCCTTGATGTAGATGATAGCATCGGCTGCTTCTTCTACGCTCATAAGAGGACGCATACGTTCATTGTCGTTGTCCTTGATAATCCAGTGCGATGGTGTGTGACCACTATTAACGAGCCAACCACGCTCACTGTCTTCACCAAGAATCTCTGGGAGACTGGTGTTACGAGGACCAACGACTGGCGTCTTTGTAGCCATAGCTTCGGTAATGCTCAATCCCCAACCTTCACCGTGAGTGGTAGTAAGGTAAGCGTCACTGGCATTGTAAATACCATTCAGGAACTCAATGGGGAATCCACTGTGTGCACCGAATTGACGTGGGTCTGGAACAGTAAAGTGCTTGTTAGGGTCAAGACCCATTGCACGTGCCATCTCAAGAATACTACCACCGAAGTCACGCTCCTGCATGTGCATATAGAGGAAGACATCTTCATGCCCACGGTTCAACAGTTCCTTCAAGATCATAAGGCTACGTGATACGTCCTTACGTCCCTGGTTACGGTTAACGTTTGTAATGATGAACCTGTCGTGGATCTGTGGTGGGAAGATCTCAGTACGAGCTTGCTTCTTCTTTGCATCATCGAATGCGAAGAAGTTCTTCATGTTTGTACCGTGGTAGATAACATGCTGGTTGTCTGCGAACTCGCCAATGAACTTACGACTTTCGTTCTTAGCGTATTCAGTGTATGCAACTGGGTAGTCGAAGTGAGCAACTACCTTAGTGACCCACTCTTCACGAGGACCGCAGTCAAATGGGTAGTAGTAGATTGTCTTGAAGCTACCAGGCTTATTGTTCTGTAGTTCAAGGATTTGAGGAACAATATCAAGAACAATGAATGTGTCTTGAACGATGAATACCAAATCGTAATCACCCTGAGCAAGTAGATCGAGGAACACTTGACGACCGAATACGTCACCGTATGGTCCCTGTGTACGAAGAGCACTGATTGCAGGCCATAGACGACCTGGCCACTTTGCAGTATCGTATGGACCACCGTCATAGTTAACACCGACTACATCAATGTCATACTGACCGGTTCTGTTCAGTTCCCCCATAATGTTCTTCATTACGGTACCGAAACCTGTGCTGCATGCGTAGTCACCCCACGCCAATACACGCGTCTTCTTCATCTACTACTCCTTATAGGCTATATTCGAGATGCTAGCATTAGCATAGTCTGTTGTCAAGCTTTTCAAACGCCTACCCGTCTTTTTCTTTTGTTTTTGGATAACTTTGGCGTGCTTTGCGATTTCTTCTTTAACGATCTTTTCTGATTCAGAGAAGATACTTTCTAGCTTAATTCCCTTTTCCTTGCGCATAGCAATACGCTGCAAGGGCGTTGTACCAGCCCAGTAACCGTATTCCTCGTAACGCAGTGCATGGTCTAGGCAGTGCTTTTTTACTGGGCATGCCTTGCATGCTTCTGCAACTTCAGGTGGGTATTTCTTGCCATGCGCTGGGTAGAACCACTTTATATCAAAGGTGGCACATAGTGCATCATTTTGCCATTTATAGTCAACGGTAAAATTTTCCATATTATTTACCAAAGGGCCTCGGGAGGAGTCTGGATAGAACACCGACTGCAACTCCCGAGGAAGACCAGGCCCTTGGGAAAGAGGCGATAGATATTCAGCCTGCTTTCATAACCTAGGACCAGTTTTCCTCTAGTTTTACATCCTTTCATTAAAACAAAAAACCCTTTGGGGTCATATCGATTGTATCTTCCATGTCTGCGTTTTCGTCCACTACTCCACGGATGGCTTCGGCTTCGGCTCTTCTTCTAAGAATTTTGCTATCCACACGTTCTTCGATGGTTCCCACTGCAACTGGACGGTAAATCCACGTATGGCTAATTCCCTTGGAACGGGAATCGGCTCGGTTAATACGATTTGCTCGCTGCTTGTAGTCCGAGTACGTCCTAGGGATTTCAATATTCCAAAGATACGGCGCATATAGGTTGAGTCCTTCTTGGCCTACGTCACTGGTAATCAGGATAGCAGGACCGGTAGTTGAGTTAAAAATCTTGATATTTTGGGTTACTTCGTCTGTGCTCATGCCTACGCCCCAGATTGGCAGGATAGGAATACCAGAGAACTTAGCACGTAGAGCCTCCAAATAGGGGAACAGTGTTCCATGGGTCCAGAAGGTGAAAAGCACTGACTTGTCACCATTCTCAATATAGGACTCCAGGTTGTCCTCGATTAGCTGGTATTTGGCGCTATTGGTAATACTGATGTCTGAGCCAAACTCAGCCACGATTTCCTTGGCAAACTTGCTGTCGCTATTCTTTAGACCTTCGGTAGAGTTGCAAATCATACGCAAGGTATCAATGTATGACCAGTTGGCTACCTGGTTGTCAGGGTTGTACTTCTCACGAGCACGCTCTTCCGCCCAGTCGTAGATCATACGGTCAGTGTCTGACAGCTCATATACCAGGCGCTTAGGCATGCTTTCAGGGAACTGAACAGAGATGGCTGGGTCGCTCTTCATTGCGATGTGCGTCCAGTCTTCATGCTTCTTACCAAGGATGGGGAGTTTGTTGCGGTCCCATTCCTTTACGTACGTTTCCTGAACGAACCCATTGTTGAAGAACCCGAACTCTTTACCGTACATGGCCTTAAACTTGTCACGGCTCATGTCGCTTACGTCTGGAATACCAGGAGCAACTACTGCCATGATATTACGGATGTTCAATGGGCTAGTTGTGTATGGGGTAGCAGTCAAAGCCAATACCCTGGCGTCAATGCCTTCTTGGTTGATAAGTTTAAAGAAGCCATCGCTCAAAAGGCTGGTGCCAGTATTGATCTTCTGCGATTCGTCAATAACGACGAGGATACGCTTACCCCTTACCATCTCGAGAACTTGTTCTAAGTCAGTACGGTCGTATGACTTGACACGACGACGTTCACCCTTAATCTTCTTCATAGATCCATCACGGACCTTTTCGTAGTTAAGGACTAGGACTTGTGCATTGGTTTCTTTGTAGAATGCATGACGCTTGGCACGAGTCATCTTCTCACCAACACGGTCTACTGTGAGGTGGGTCATACGACGATACTCTTGTTCCCAGTCGTATTGCTTGATCTTCTTGCAAAATACCAAGACTTGGTCAATGTCGCCATTGTCGAACAGCTTCTGACTTGTCAAGCAACTGAGCAACGTTTTACCAGCACCAGTGTCCCATTGAACTAATACTCTTGGCTTCTCTGAGTGCATTTGTTCCCATACGTAGTTCAACCCAATGTGCTGAAAGGGGAATAGTTGGTGGTCATCCAAGAACGGACTATTGACTTCATAGGGGTTCTTGCTGCATTCCAAGAGGGAGTAGTAACGCTCTTTGGCTGCATCGTCTTCAAACTCTAATTCGTAACCGTTATACCTGATCAGATCATCAAACATGCTGATCTTGTCACGGTTACGAAGAGTACCGTAGGAATCAAGTGAAAATAATTTCTTGACTTCTTGGTCCAAGGAGCTGTATCTTAGTACTCCATTGAGAATCTCACTCCGCTGAACATATATGTTCTTTTCCAAAGACATGAACAAATCATACCAGGAACCAAGAAGTACTACAAATTAATAACCAAACTGTTCTACGATATAACCAACGTTTGGTCCAACTACTACTGGTATAGAGAAAACCTCTGGATAAGTAATAGGATTATTCTGGAAGAACGGCTTATTAGCTACTGCAGTTCTAGCACTTAACTCATTGGTTTTACTATTACCAATGTAATCAATAGTCAAGTCAGCGTAGTAAGGGTTGGATTTGTAATAAGGTACAACACTGATACCAGAAATAAAGATATTAGGATCTAGAGCAGTCATTCTCAGCTGAATGCCACTTGCTGGCATACCTCTAGTTGTGTTAATGAAATACGATGGATCGTTGATGTTTCCGGTGATGTATTGCCATGGTCCACCGCTAATCGTGGTGTATTCAAAACGCACTGGGTGATAGAATGGCGACAACGCAGAGACATAGAAAATTTCGCTAACGTCACCGTTCATCTGTTCGACTCTGGTGTAAAAACTGTTGTAGTTTTGATAAGTAAACGCAGTTAGCCTAATTTCAATCCAGGTGTTGATTGGTAGCATTCCTGGGCCAAAATCTTGGCATGTTAGCTGTACTTCATTACCATTAGCGTCAAATGCACACAGACATACATGGTAACTACCATTATTGGTAAATGGGAGCATGATTCTGTCGAGAGAACTAATGCGCATGTAGTTACGGTCTTCTGGTGTAATCCAAGAAGTTGTTGGAACTGGGAATACACCAAGTTCATAAACGTTAAACTTGCCAACACCGTTACCACTGACTGTAAATTGGATCGTACCTGCTGGCAATCCAGAAGCGGTAAAGTTCGTTGCAGTTACATAATTTATGTTGTTGGAAACACCGCTAGCAAAGGTAACTGTAGAACCAGATACCGTAGTGCCAGAAACTACAGTTTGAGTAACTGGGTTGTAGAATTTAGTGCTTGAGCTAATTGTGCCATTTACAGTTGAAATACCGCTAGCTGTTCCAGATACTTGTACACCAGTGTAGAAGTAATAGCTAGTACCTGAGGTAACTGGGTTGTATTCACCATAACCAAATACGCCCATTGCAGGTGAACCAAATTGGAGTAACCATGGTTGTTCACCACCATAACCGACATCAGGAATTGCAAAATTATAAGTTGCAGAATAAGATCCACCACTAATAGACATACCATATGCAGTGCCACTATTTGTGCCAGATACCCATGTAATGTTGGTGCTTGCAATAGTTGTACCGCTACCAGCAGTCCAGTTATCTATTGTAGTAAAATTAGCATCATCATAGTAGAGCATGTTCTGGGAAATTCGATAGCTCGCTGATTGGATGCTATAACCAAAACCTTGGTTAATTTGTGAGATTTGCACAATAGTGCTAGAGCCAAGATTACCAATGGGCGTAGCAGTAGCATTTGCAAGATTGTTATAATTGGCTGGGTCATTCATCAAGACTTGTTCATCAGTCAGGAAGCTGTGCCAGTCATTAGTTAGTGCACCAATGTTGAAGCTTTTAAATGTTTCAAGCGTTGGGAACCATGGTGTAATAGCCTGGTCGTCCACATCAAGACCAACGTAATTAACATTAGAGCCTGTGAAACCATCTGTTTGCAAAGCGATGATGTTTTCTGGAGTAGCCAAAAGATCATCAAACTGTTTTTCATAGAAAGCAGTTAGGTATTGAATACCTGTGAAGTATGCTTCGTGCCAGCATTGCTCAATAGTGTTTTGAGTATATGAGTGTTGCTGGATATTTGGGAAACGACGTTGCAAGAATTGATTGTAGGCAGCACCGTTGTAATTACCGTTTTGATCAACAGTCTTATAGCTTTGTGTTGGGTCAATAATGTAAGAGTTCGTATTGTTGCCAACGGTAGTTGTGTTCCCACCAAGCTGTGAGTTATTCAAAGCACTAAGCTGTGGCCAAGTGTTTGGGTTAGTCAAAGTGTTTGAAGATAGACCAAACAACGTAGAAGAGTTAATATTCGTGCTGGTTATAGTCTGTGGGTTGTTGTTATTACCAAGCCACGAATATTGAACAGAATTACCGTCAATGATTTGACTTTCAAGCTGATAGTAATACTCTTCGATTTCCGATGGGAATACATTGATAACCCTAGTCACCGTATCGAACGGAAGGTCATAGGCTTCTGGGATAAGCTTAACAAATTCAAACTTTAGGTATGTTGCTGCTGTAGATGGCAGCTCGTACACACCTTTTCTAAGTGTGAAGTCTCTGTTGATTGGAGTCCAAGTAAATGTATCAGGATCGATTGTACCGCTAGCAGTTGTCTGATCAGTAAAGTAAATGTTAAAACGGCAGCCACTGTAAAGAGGATCAATGTACAAACGGTTAATAACTTGCGGTGTAGGGTCTCCAACACATGCGTAGAAATAAACAACTGAGTCACCAGTTGGTTGTGGTGCTGACTTCCAATAAGTTTCGTCGTTGACGAACATATTATTTACGGGGTAATTTTCGTAAGTGTAATTCTCAAGAAAACCAAAACGGTTTTGTGTATTAATAGTTTGTGTTCCACTGATAACGTTGCTAGGTATATCAGTGCTTTGTGTTACTTGAAGACGTGCTGTAAGTGCCTGAACACCTACGCAATATGCAACATCGGACAAAATACCGTTATTTATGGCTTGAACAGCATTAGTTCTTGTAATTCTTAGCAATAAGTTGTTTAAAGACAACGCAGTAGTTTGAGTTACAGGGTCAAAAGGAGAAAGATAATCTAAACGGACAAACTCTGTGGTTGTATAGATATCATTTCCACCATTGATAGAGAAAGTAGATGAACCTGGCAATGCAGAGAAATTGTTGTTGTCATCAAGAGTTCCTAGTTCTACATAGCAAGGAACGTTTAAGACATCAAAACTAATTGCGTTAACATCAGTTTCGGTATTAAAGTTAAAAGTAAGAAGAACTGGAGGACTATTAGGACCACCAAATTGTTGACTTGATATCCAACTATTTTCCTGCACTTGATCGAATACAGTTTGATTGTTTCTACCATTAATAATGTTTGTGCTGGGGTCTGTATACCCAGTTTTGCCGGTGTTCGTCAGCGTATCAACAACTCCAGTTTGTGCATAAACTCTGTTGTATACCAAACCATCAAGGGTCAAAGGTGGCAATGAACCACCTAATCCACCGGCTACATAATCCTGTAATGGGTCTGTATTGTTAGGAAGGATTGGCATTATTGTGCACCATAAATAGTAGCGGTAACTTGAAGAGTAGAATTTGCAACAGCATTGCTGGGGGCTCCAGTGCCATTGTTGTCAGTTGACGTAACACTTGCAATGTTCCCAGTAACATCAATAAGAATTTCTTGCGTTTGCAAGTGGGCAAAGTATGGTGCTGGTACTTCCATGCCATCAATCAACCAGTAGCGTGTTTCAGCACCAAGAGGAATGTTTGTTGGTGTATTGATATTGTATGCAGTAACTGCTGGTTGCAGATAAAAATACTCAGAATAACCTGCTGGCTCAGAACCAGATACAGTAACGCCAGATAGAGTTACTGGAGTAAGAGTATTCTGCACAGCACCAAAACTAATAATAAAGTTTGATGGTATAAGTGACTGGATAGTGTAGAGGATCGCTTGTGCCTTGCTCTGGTCCCATTTAAAGAAATTACCATCGCTTAGAGGGATTAGCACTATTTCTTGAGCTGAGTTAATTCCAGCCCTACCATACCCAGTGGTTCTCCATCCTTCAACTACGTAAAATTGGAAACCAGAAAGTGCTTCGCACAATGTTAAAATTGCCCATAGTGTTGCACCGTTCTGATATGCTTCTGCTACACCAAGCAATCTCTCACGGTAATTGGCATCCTTGCGAACAATCTCTTGCCAGTATTCTTGCAACAACTGATCAATAAAAGGATTTGTAGGGATACTATAAATCTCATCCCAGTATCTTGGAACATTAAAGATTTGACCAAGAATGTTGTCTAAATTATCAAACTCAATAATCTCTTGACCAAGACGTGCTACAGTTTGGATGTTCTTGAGCTGGCCAGTACCACTATTCCCCAACAGGATAGTCATCAATGTTGTTAGGTAATCGCCTTCATTAAAGTTGTAAACATCTTCAGGGAAGTTGGCTACTTTAGTAGAAAGCGTAGAATGTGGCGATATTGGGAAAAGGTTGCCAGACATTAGAACGTACTCGTTCCCACAATCGTGTAAAGTACTGAATTCAACAATGGCAATTGATTGCTCGCCAAGATAAAGTCAGAAGAATATGAGTTGATCGTACTACCATCAAATGCCACTGTGTTCACGCCAGTAACCTTTGCATTAACTACTCCTGTAACATTTAGGATCTGAGTCTGCAAGCCTGCAAACGTTACAGCATTCAAATAATTGAATGTAGAAAAGTATTGCTTAAGTTGGTTAGAAATGTTCGCCTGGATTGTTGGCACACTGTAACCAGCTGCGAATACAATGCGAACAGAAATGTTCAAATATTGGAAGTTAGCTTGGTGTACAAGTGTGTTAACTCCCAATGGGCGGCTTTGTTGCACAAGCGATTCAACATCCACTACGTCTTGGTTGTAACTGTGCTGGTAATAGATCCATGAGTTACCTGAGCCTGGGAAGTTGGGGAACCCTGAGTACTGAGTGTTAAACCCAGAGTTATCCAGTGCAATAGCAGTCATTGATTGCACACTATTGCCAGAGTTCGTAATGTCATAAATTGGATAAGCTAGTGCTTTACCACTTGTTGTGACAGTTCCACTATTATTCACCATGTTGCTGAGTGTGATGCCGCTGCTTGCAACGCTGACAATATAATATGGTTGACCAGAAAGGACTACACCATCGTTAACTAGTGCCAATCCAGGGTAGAGGAAAGTATTGGCATTGTTAATACTCAAGAATGCCTGACCAGAAATGGTAGTGCCAGTTACAGTTGTACCATTACTATTGTCAAGTGCAACTGATGCTGTGCCACTCAAAGTACCAGGGTTAAATCCGGGGTTAACTGTAAAGTACGTGGCATTGTCTGTGCTAACGACTGACCAAGATCCATTGTACCCTGAGTTGGTTGCACCAGTTACTATTACTAGTGTGCCAGGGTAAGTATTGCCAGATACAACGGCACCACTAAAAGTAATGTATGGAGCATTGTAAGTTCCACTTACCGTTCCGGTTACTACTGCTTCAGTAAAATTGTAAGTGTATGGAAGCGGTTGAGCAGTACCAGTAAAAGTAATGTAATTATACGGGTTCAAAGCAATTGGGTAAGTTATGCCACTATTAGCAATTGTGTTGTAAAGAACAAATGAATCGGCAATACCACTAGTTGCTGTGCTCAACTGGCTAGGGAAGTTGATCATTGGTTGACGATCCAATGGAACATAAATGTCACCAACGGTATTGGTGTTGCTGGATGCCAATTGACCATTACCCAATGCAAAGTAATTTGTATTGAGGAAGGGAGTGCTGTTACCAGAAGAAAGTGTGTAATTCGGGTTAACCACTGTTTGTTCGCTCGCAATATTAGCGGTTGTACCATTAACAAAAATATCAACGTAATTACCGCTAGTAATTGTCATTGAGCGACTTGATGCCGGGTTGTACTCAGAAATTACTTCTACAGTGTTTCCTGCAAAAAGACCTGGGTCAAAAGACGGGTTGGCAAACTGGATATACAGCTGTGGAGAGAATGTCCCACTAACTGTGTGCGTTCCATTGCTAAAGTAATAGTAATCAGAATTAGGTGCGCAGATTACTGCAGCAGCTGAGTTAAGGTTAAAACCAACAAGCTCGTTACCTTGTGGGAACAAGTAACCACTAAAAGTATTGTTGTATGACTGCGTTCCTGAAGCACCAATATCTGGGTTTAGGCTTCGCACATATTCCACATATGATGTTCCGCTAACAGATGTTATGCCGCTTACCGAAGTTACAAGCGATGTTCCACTACCAATAGTCAAACGGTATGGACTTGGCGCACCCAAAGCAATATTAAGACCACCTGAGATAGTGTTGCCAGTTGGAGTAACTGTTACCGTTATGCCATTAAAAGGTGCAACGCCGCTAATCATGGCTTGTAGGCCAGATGCTAGAGTCGTACCATTAGTGACTGCTGTAAATCCACTGTAAGCTACCAGAGTAGTACCGCTGTACGTAGTACCACTAATAACATTGGTCATACCACTGTAGGCAATGAGTTGGAAAGTAACTGGGTTAGTTGTACCACCACTAATAGTTGATTGGATTGTAAGTTGTTCATCGTAGAATACTTGCGTTCCAAAAGCGTTAGCAACTGTTACGTTCTGGTCCTGGTATGCAGTAAGGATGTACTTACCATTTGTACCAGTAGTGTTATTGAAAGCAGTGGCTTGCCATCTTGAGCGAAGCTGTGTGTCGCTCTCTGGGTCAGAACCATTCGTAATTGGCGACAAGTTAGTTACACTAGTAATACCAATAAGCGTTGTTGCCAATGTATTAATGGTGTTGGCAGGAACGTTTCCATAAACACCAGGCAATGATGCGAGAACAGGGATACTGACCGATGTTCCACCAATTGGAATGATCGCCGGTGCAGTAGTAGAATAGTAGATAGGGGTTGTGTAATTCGTGCTAACTGGTACTGCTACCTGCGTCCCGATAGGGATATTGATGATGCTAGTAGCTGGTGTGTTAGTAGAGAATAGGACTGAACCCACAGCTCTTTTACCAAGTTGACGGTATACACCAAACAAATTACAAAAAACGTCTAGATCATTACCAGACTTTGTGTTAATGTCATAGCTATACGTTTGAAGAGTGGAGTTATTGTTTGCATTAGCAATTTCCTGAGCCACTGATTCAAGGATCTTGTAGGTAGCACTACCCACGCTAACGTCCCATGTAGGGTCATAAGTCGATAAAGCAGCTTGTAGTCTAGAAAGTACTCCGGTAGCGTCAGCCATTTTGAACAGTAACTCCGTTTGTGTCGATCGATGTTAGAAGGGTAACTAAGTTACCTGAGAGTGTTTCGATAACTATCGTGGCGTCAATCTCGGTGCCATTGTTGTTGTTCACTTGAGCCTGGACTGAAACGATTTTTTGTATAATTTCATTCCTGTTCCAGATAGATAACTGGGCAGAATTTTGCGCTTGTTGGAGCGATAGGATCTGCTGTCCTTGGTATAACTTTAGCACTCGAAGGATTTCGTTTTCAATGGTGCTGGCACTATTGTTCGCTTGTGAACTACCGACCATACCAGGAAGCAGACTTCCGAACCCTGGCGTAGTAAACCCAGTACCCAGTGGTTCCTTCAACCACAAGGCTATGTCCTGTGCTAGCTTATTTGAACCAAAGGAAAATTGTAATTTCCCGCTAACTAGGTTGATATCTCCGTTGCTAACTGTGATCGTCTTCATGCTATCTTAGGCAAAATAAGGGTTATAGTACATTATTTATCCCCAGGCACCCATCAGATTCAATATGGACTGGTCAAATGTAACGAAATTAGAGCCATTTTGCGTTGTGATACTGCCATTGACGGTGAAATCGTTTTCTACAGTAAGATCACCCGCAATAGTTCCACCCGTAATAGGTAGGTAATTGCCACTGGTTGTTGTCCCAGAAGTTGTGCCACTGATCACCAAAGTGCCAGTAATCGTAACGTTGTTGAAAACAGCCGTTGTAGGTGGTGGCAACGGTGCGGTGCTATTAACCTGTAGCGTTACAGGGTCTTGAACACCACCGTAAAGATACAATCTGTATAGAGTTGTACGCTTCTCTACCCACCATACCTGATTTGGTCTGATTTGGTCAAGCGTGACTTCCGGTGGCACTGCTTGCAAGTCGATTTGGTATTGCATACCATGGTTATCTAAAGCAAGGCAATAGTAGTTCTGAGAAGCAGTGTTAGTTGCACTGAGTGGATTGAGTTGAGGATTAGAGGTAATCGTAACCCTACGTACACCGGAATTGGGATCGTATTTCTTGCCAGTTACACTCATTATACCAGATCCAAACCATAACTCATTACTGTACCGTTCTTTACAGGAGCTGTTAATTGTGCCTGTGTGGTAAAACCACTATTACGGTCACCATAATGTGTAACACCTACACAATAGAACTGGTATTCATCAAAACCACCATTCTCACTGTCTACGTTGACAACAACTCTCATTCCAGGGTAAAGTTCTGGCATAAAAGTAAGCGTTACATTGCTTGTGTATTGATTTGCCCATTGTTGCATGAAAGTTTGCAACGCAAAGAAGTATTCGAGAGAGTGTGCATGGATGAAATTAACTTCTTGTGGCAATGGTCTAATACCATACCTTTGCAAGAAATTCATGACAGTTGTTGCATTTTGTTCATCTGTAGCAGTGCTACCGGTTGGAGCTCCAAACAGCAATTGCATGATTGATGGATCCTGGATACTAACAATACCTTGGCTAACCATGTAGTCAACTGCACTTACCGCTTGACCAATACCTGTAGTATCACCGATTACTGCAACGTGAGTAACCAATGCATCATCATTGTGATAGATTTGGAAGTCAATAATTTCAACGTCACAGATTTCCATTACGGGATCCATGCCATAAATACCGTACCAGTCAGGGAACCAGGCAACAAAGTCACCGTTCGGTGCACTCTGGTATGTTCTAAGACCAGCTTGTACTACGTTAGTTAAATCTTGAAGAAGTGGGTTGTCTAGTGCAAAAGCCTGCGGAGTACCTTGGATTGTAGACGCAGTGATATTGTAGTTTGGTGACAACCATTGGGTGTTCCATGAATCGTTACCAACAGTAAGCGTAGAGGTTTCAGTGCTGCTGTAATCGGCAAATGCAGAAGTACTTGGGATTGTGACCGTTTGTGTGGATGATTGCCCCCAGCCAGGGTGTAGTGTAATTGGTCTACGAGCACCCATATATGTCATACCCCAACCAGGAGGGCTTCCACCATTTTTAATCTGTGACCAATAAATAGGTCCTTCTTCTACAGGGTGGTTGGTATAAGTTGCCCCCAACATCACGCCTTCATTGTTAACAAAGCCACGTATCAAGCAAGTAACGTGACCAGGTTGTCTAGGTGCATCACTAGGGACGTCCCAGTACAATAAGTCTCCAGGTTGTGGCATCTGGTTTGGTGGGACCCACAAACCACATACGTTGTTGTCTGCGTTGCTACCAGTACCAAATTGTGTAAATGTGTCTCCACCAATAAGAATACCAATTTGACGATAAGCCCATTGCATCAAACTAGAGCAGTCAAACCAACCACCAGCATGTGTATACGGGTTGTTAGGAGTCTCTCTATCGTGAGGATTGCCTTCTGACCAATACATTGCACCCAATTGAGCTTGAAGCAATGTTATTAATTCAGTTATAGCGGCGTTAATGGCAGTAGCAGAATTTGAGCTTTTTGTACCAGTTGAAGTAACCACAGTTGTTGAGCTAGTGGTTATTGCTTTCTCAATAGCATGCTGTGGCCCTGCTGTAGTTACATTGGAATCAGCCCATTCAATTTGAATGTTAGAATAATCAGCAGGAACTGCAGTAGTCCATTTGGTAGGATCACCAATAGCACCGTTCAAGTATGAAACAACGCCTGGGTGACACATAGCATAATTAACATTTGGATCTGCAACTGTAGAACCGTTTTGGTAAAAAAGGTTACCATTGCCATCGATTTTTTGCGTAACAGCAGCTGCTCTTAGTGCGACAACCCTATTTGTCTTTGTATTAGTGAGCAAAAGCAAACGACCATCGTTAGCACTAGCTGTGCTATAAGGATTGGTGGCAAGCCAACTCTTAGCATCATTGATAATTTGTATCTCAGGGTTAGTTATATAAGAGAATGGCAAAGCACAGTAATACATGTCTTTTTCAATAGCCGGAACTGACAGTGGATTCAAACCTTGTGGGCCTGGGTAATATTTCTTGTTTTTCCCATTAACTGCTGTAGTTTTTAAAGCTAATGCTCTCGTTACTGAGAAGTTAGTGCCAACGCCCCCATCGGGTGGTGTAGAGCTACTAGTTGCTGTAGTGCTAACAGTGCTTTGACCACTAACAATGTTGTTGGATCCTAGCAAGGATGCGATAGTTTGAACAGCTGATTGATTCAATTCACTGTTGTAAGCATCTTGGTTAGTATTAACTGTACCAGCTACTTCAAGGAACTTTTGTGGTACTGGTGCTACGTGGATTCTAGAAGGATCCCACCCAGCGACCTTCGTCAATAGGTTGACAATAACCTGAGCCACACCACCATCATTCAATGTTGCATTGCTACTAGAAGCAGTACTGTCCATATAGTTAAGCAAAAGGGCCTGGTACGCCAAAAGCGTGTCATCCCAATATGTCATCTGTAGGTTTCTTATGGTGCATGCAGCAGTAATTTGGATAGGTGTAGGCACAAGCGTTTCGATTGGTGCCATCGTTACATATCCAGTAAATACCTGAACAAAATTTGTTCTTTTAAGAAAAATTGTGATCTTATCTAGAGTGTTGATAACTCGGTTATACTTACGTCTTGGGTTGGCAAGAGTAGCATTAAAAGTACTAACAGCATTGATGTTACGTGTTACCTGGAAATTGATGATGTCAGCAGATACGTCAATAACACCATTGCTAATGGTGCTAATAGAGCAACTAATGTCTGGCGTATAAGTAAAGGTACCGGCGTTATTAAGACCCATTATGAGGGTATCCCTTGAATCGTATTAGCGACAGTAGTTAATTGGTTAACATTAACCCAGTTTGATCCATAAGCAGCTTGAGTCGCAACAGTAGGTGCGAAAGTTGTCCCAAAGATAACATTCGTTGTAGAGTTTAGAGAAGACGGTGTATTAATAGAAGTAATAGATTCTGTGTTTGGGTTAATGACCAACATAGTGTAAGTTGTAACATAAACATTCTGGAATCTAATATAGTTCTTTTCTACGCTCTGAATCCAGCCACTGTACTGTAAAGATGACAGCGGGCTTTGACTAATAAGCGTATTATAGATAGGCGAACTTTCATCGCTATTGTTGTAATAGTTTAGAATCATTGGAGTATTGGTGCTACCGTCAATCAATGATTGCTGATGCTTCCTCATGGTATCCTGGAAATATTGCATTTTCCCGAAACCATCTCTTGGATCAAACGATTCAAACCCTAGATCAGTTGTTGTATTGTTGGCAACTAATGGCCATGAAACAGTGAAAACAACCGATGTTTCTCCACGACGGATTGGCATCCAGCTAATACCATTACGTGTCTGACCAGTGTTAAACTCAGTTACTGAAGACGTAGCGAATTGCTGCATCCATATTTCAAATGTAATGCTTTGACTGCCATCAAAAAGAGTTACTGTTGCGTTGCCAGCCACGACTGCCAACTTTCATTACTATTTGTATTTGTAACTTCATGCATCATGCCTGTGGCGCTCCATGCCATGCCATTGAATGGCACGGTCTGCTGTCCTTGTTGGATGATGGGGTTAGAAATTTTGCAATTTGCGTATGAGTAATCTTGTATCATGTTTAACCTCCGCTTAAGCTAAGATTTACAGTTTGAGTAGTGAGTCCAACATAATCTGCATTAAATCCAATGCCTGTGGTAATTCTATTTAATGCATCATTAACTGCTGCGGTGGTAAGTTGCGAACTGCTGCTCAAATCACCATCCGCTTCAAAAGCCATGTTGTACATATAAGTTACGGTATCAACACCCCAACCTATCTGCATCTGTTCTAGCCATACATTCATTGTTAGGCTTTGGCTAGGGATACTCAGCGTCATACTGGTTTTTTGTAGATTCTGATTGTCCTGCATTGTTTTAAACTGACCATACAACGTAAGCAAATTATCTCTACTACCGGCTTCACCCTGTAGAAAGATTGTATTGACACGTGTTGACAAAAGCTGAGTTACACGACCACCGATAGTACTGTAGCTACTTGTATTCATCTGGTAAGTCCAGTTGAGTGCATTAACATTAAACGGGAAACTGTAAGTTATCCCAGTTGTGTTGTCTGTTAAAGTTGCAGTAGCGTAAGTATTATCAAATTGTGTAGCCATAGGATTATCCAGCTGAGTTCAATGTGACATTCGTGCTTGGGCTAGTCGCAGTGGATGTAGCGCTTTGTACTGTTGCAGTCAAAATGTTTTGTAGTCCTGGTGCTAGGTTAACTTGTACGGTGACACCATTTGCAGTTGTTGCAGCATTGGATGCTGTGCTAAATCCACTTCCACTCATCAAATTATCCAGAACACTGGTGTCAGTAGAAGATGTTAGCAGAGTAGATGTAGAAGGTACACCTTGTGTAGCTGTATTGCTGCTAACACTAGTAGTGCCTGTAGTTTTAGTAGCTGCAGAAGTTATAGCAGACGTTGTAGAACCACTATTAACACCAAGTACACCAGCAGCCCACGTAACAGCTTGCAATGGCGATGTTACTGTAGTAACACCAAGTTGCGGTAGAACCATGTTAAGCAAAATAGCATATTTATAAAGATCTTTTGTGCTCTTAACGGAATTAACATCAACACCAACATCAGACAGTAGCTGACGCATTGCCTTATTCCATTGTTGTGGAGCTTGAGTATCTTTTTGAGCTGCTTCGAACGTATTCATATACGTTGTGCCCATTTCTTGAGCCATCAACGCATTACCAATAGGAGTACCCATAAGTTCTTGGCCAGTCATACCAGCTGCTTGTGCGATCTGATTTCCAGCACCAAATTGCACAGCCGCATTACCAAACCCAGTTGCAGAGTTAGCAAATCCAGTACTTGCTGCACCACCAAGACCAAGACCAAAGCTTTGGCTCATATACGCAGTACTAGTGTTGCCGATTTTAGCTGCCGCTTGACGAGTAGCGTTATAACCGCTCATGTAATCATTTAGACTAACACCATAAGCAAGAGCATTGCTAGCCATACCTTGGAATTCATTGGCACCAATACCATAATTTATTTGTTCACTCTTCGCAAGTCCTGTGTATTGATTGCTTAGAGACGTATTGGCTCCCAAACCAAGCTGTGCAGCAGCTAGAACATTGGTTTGTGCTTGCACTGAAGAATAAAGTGGGTTGAGACCAAATTCATTTTTAGTATAAGCACCAGCCATTGCTTCAGCATATGCTTTTAACAAATCTGTTGAGCTACCGCTTTGACCTGTAAGATCAGCAAGTTGTTGTGATGGTTGATAGAGTTTACTTCTAAGAATATCGGCACCTGCACTTAGAGTGCCATATGCACCTGCACCAAGAGTAGCAACACCAGCAGCATTAATAGCATATTGGCCAGCAGTAGTAGATGCTCCATTGTTTATTTTTCCAACAATAGAGTTCATACCACTCATTACAGCTTGTTGAATACCATTAAAATAAGAGTTAGTACCAGTTCCTGATGGGTTAGCACCCAGCAAGTTAATACCTTGCATAATAGGACTCAATGAACCTAGCATATTGCTCATTCCAGGTATCATGCCTAGTGGGCTCTCATTTAACTGATTCATCATTCCATTGAGTGCCATCATTGGAGCTTGTCCATAATTTGAAGCATTTATCAAAGATCTACCAGTTGCATCGTTTACCCAGTATTGAGCAAGATTAGGGTATTGGCTTGCAATATCAACTGCTCCAAGCACTCCCTTTAATGCATCAGCATTAGAAGTTGAATATACTTTACCTAATGCATTTCCACCAGTAGCGGAAACATTTGGTGTAGTACCAGGAGGTGTAAGAAGAGGAATGCGTCTACCATTATCTAGTACCGTATTCTCCATGGCAGCTTCTGCTTCTTCAGTGAAAGCATCTGCGGGAACAACATTCTTTGCTCTACGTGTAAGACCACCAATTGATGTTCTTGCAGCTGCTGTTCTTGGTGCAGCGGCAGCAGGACCATTCGTTGCTTCTTGGCCGTTATAGCCTGTTTCATTAACACGAGCAAACTGAGAATCTTGCGATCCCCTTGAATAAAATGGATCACTTTGTATAGAACGGGTTTGGTTAGCCCAAGTCTGGTATGCCATTGGGTTAGCAAGAGGATTAGAAAATCCTTGTGATGGTGCAGAGGGTGCAGCAAACCCTTCAGCACGATTCAAAAGAGTCGTAACGTTGTTAGAATTATCCAGAATTTGCTTAATTGTATTTAAACTATCATTCAACTTAGAATCATTAAGATTGATAGATGTTGTGATATTGTCAAGGATACTTTGGATACCACTCAGTACATCGTTCTTCAAATCCAATGCTGAACGCAATTTGTTAGCAAGTTCAATGGTACCGGACATACCTTCATTGATGGCTGACCAAGATTCTCGCATGTCTTTGCTAATTGCAGCAAGTCCAGCCCAGCTATTACTTAGCGGGCCTGTATCATCAGGAAATTCAAATTGTAATTGTACGGGATCCGGCATTATTCATCACCACCAATCTCATCTAAATTAATACCCTGTAATACACCGAGAAAATCAACTTGCGGAGCAGGAGAAGAAACCGTAGCTGGCTTTTCATCCATCTCCTTAAGCTGATTGTCAATGTCTTTAAACATATCCATAAGCTCTGCAGCTTCTTCAATACTTGAAGGAGCAAGCCACTGGATATCCTTATTACCATCAATTTCTTCTTGTTTCTTCTTATTCGTGTACTCTTTGTACAATGCAGGATTATTGATGAACAAGTTCTGCTCAAACTTAGCAAGCTCAATCTCAGCTTCTTCATCACGCTTGCGTTGAATAACCACGCCAAGCATTGCTTCTTGCACTGAGTTAAGATTGGACTGTCTCAATACACCTCTAAGATCTGCTAATTCGCTCATCTCAATGATGTAAGGATCTACTTTCCACCTTTTGGGGTATCCTTTTCCTCTTCTGTCTGCTCAAAGATATCTTGAGGGACAAAGGGTTCAATGATTCCCAATTCTTGGAGAATAAATATAACTTTGGTTTCCAATGCATCAATTTCCTGATAAAGGATGTCGATGACAGTGTCATACCAATTATTAACTATGTAATCGTACTTTTGACGAATAACGTTGATCCCCTTACTTAGGGGAATCATGTCACGACCGTCTACACTTACAAGACCAGCTGCTACTACAGAAGCCTTATAGGCACGTCCGTAAGCTGGGGTCTCAATGAATGGTTTCGCCAGCAAGCTAACTTCCAACTTTTCGTTGATGTTTAGCGTACGAACCACAAACTTGTGATACGGAATACTGGTTACTTCCTTCTCTAGCTTACCGATAAACAGCAAGCCTTCGAACTCATCTTTCCATTCTTCAGGGAATGTGTCGATCCCCTTACTTTCGGTCTGGGAGAGGTCTCCATTCCCCCATCCGGTATTCTTATCTGTCTTCATGTTACCTTTGGTCTAGGGCCCCTTAGGACCTACCAGTTGATTTAACTAGTTCTTGTTGAGGAAGCGGTTGTATGGCTTCTTGACTCGGCGGCTACGGATGTCAATTACTGAGAAGAACTGACCATTCGTACCTGAGGCAGGAGCAGTAAGAACCGTACCAACTACGTTGTTAGCAAGTGCAGTACCAGTTACAATACCGAGGCTGCTTACAGCAGCAGTAGTGTTGGCAGGAACAGCAAGCACACCAGCGTTGCTTGTACCGCTTACAGCGACAGTTGCACCAACAGCAGTTCCCGAAGCAACTACAGCACTTGGGCAAGTACCTTCGATTTGGATGAAACCAAAGTTACCGGCAGGAATGTTAACCAGTGCAATACCGGCGAATTCACCTTGCTTAGTACCAATGGTTGTAACGTTACCGTTTACACCAGAGAGAGTTGTGTCAGTACTTACAGCGTAAGCAGTTCCAAGACCGTCTGTCTTAACGAGGTATGTAATACCCGAAGCAGTCGAGATGTAACGGTTGTTGTAGTCCTGCCATACAGTAGCCCAACCACCAGAGATGGTCGAAGCAGTACCGTTGTAAGAAAGAGCATAACGTGCTCCGTCAGGACTGGTGATAGATACGTTAATAGCACTACCACTAAGAGTGTCTTGAGCAAACTGGATACCAGTGTTAGTACCAGCTTCACCACCGGCTGAGTAACCTTGAGCAGCAAAACCAGCAACGCTGAACGTTGTAGCGCTTGGGCTCACAGTGGTAAGCAGGGTAAGTGGGCTCAGCTGAGAGTTGATACCAGCAGCAGATTGGGCAGGTACGTAAGTTCCGCTAACGCTGGCTGCACCGGTTCCGGTGGTATCCATGTTAACCGAGACAACGCTGATAACGTTCTGACGAGCACCAAGGCTAATCTTGTTAAACGTCTCAGCGTCAACTACGTATTGAACTCCAGGAACCATCTTGCGGTGGTCTGGGAGGATGGCTTGGCCAGCTCCGGCTTGGAGCTGAATTACAAATGAACGTGCAGACATTTTAAGTTACCTTTCTTACAGCAGTTCTTTTCTTGAGAGATATTGAATCGTGATGATCTTGGGGATCGTCATTGTTCCGATTGCGACCATTTCGTCAATCGTTACGTTTGTTACTACACAACCTTGGTACACAATCTTGCGTTGAGTACCATCAGGCTTGTTAATAACCTTGATACAAGTTACTGCACCCTGTGCCAACTGGGCCTTGAAAACATCAAGGAGGTCACTGGCAGTAGTGAAGTTACCACCAAGTTGTGCCCAGACTTCTGCATTCAA
>Ga0316221_1001106_pt1 | contig 29868 bp, 54 predicted proteins | sample TBH18007metaG_FD_206003 | JGI IMG/M metagenome (GOLD analysis project Ga0316221, IMG submission 206003) | Freshwater microbial communities from Trout Bog Lake, Wisconsin, USA - TBH18007 | ecosystem: Environmental > Aquatic > Freshwater > Lake > Hypolimnion/Profundal zone | place: USA: Wisconsin... | reverse complement strand
CTCCTACCCGTGGGCGTTCAGGGACGTGTATGTCGGTCACTACCACACGCACTACCAGGACAGCCTGGCTGACGGCATCGGGGCCGTGTACGGGACCGGCTCAACAGAATCAGACAATCGCTACGCTTCCGTAGGTTTGGCTTCCAGTGCCGTCCCATCGCAACGGCTGCATTTCATCAACCCGAAAGCCGGACGAGTCACAGCCCAATATCAGGTCTGGTTGGATCATGATTGATCGGCGAATCGCTGACGACGCCTGCCGCCTGGTCGCCGGGGACCGCCAAGACACCTACGGGAATCCCGTCGACAACATGTATCGGTTGGCGCAGCTGTGGGGCGGGTATCTCGGGATCGACCTGACGGCTGGCGACGCGGCTAGAATGATGATGCTCCTGAAGGTCATCCGATCGAAGGGCGAGTACCACCGGGATAACTACGTGGATGCCGTCGGGTATCTGTTGATTTCGGAGGCGTGCGATGGCGATCACTAAAGACATAGCCATCCGCATGTCGTGGGGTGAGTTCAGTATCCAACTGGTCGCTGAGGGTTCGTCGTGGAATCCCGATGTGGCGAACGACCTGGTGAAGCGGGCCACAGAATCGTTCAAGGATGGCATCAACACGCTGATGGAAAACGGTTTGTTGGACGTTGAGGACGTCGACGATGAGTGAGTACCGCTATCTGTTTGCGGATCTGCTCACGAACCAAATCCAAGCCGAACTTCCCTTGTCCGGTGTGACGTTTGGGCAGGAGTTGAACACGGCGGGATCGTTCAGCGGCAAGATACTGCTCTCGGGGTTGAATTCGATCAACTATGACGTGCAGGATTACACGACCCCAGGCCGGACCGCGATCTACGTCGACAAGGATGGCGCGATCGTTTGGGGCGGTGTGTTGTGGTCCAGGAACTACGACACGACAAGCCAAACACTGACATTCACTGGGAAAGAGTTCGAGTCGTATTTTGAGCGACGCAGGATCGCGTTCGACTACAACGTAGCGGGTAGTAGCCAGGACCAGCTGCTGGTCGTGCGGAATCTGTTCACCAGTATCCAGGCCGTCACGAACGGGAACATCGGGGTTCAGGTTGGGTCGGAAACGTCCGGCGTCAACGTGACAAAGACCTACCGCTACTACGACCTGAAACCGATCACCGAAGCCATTTACGAGTTGTCGCAATCGTCGACGGGTTTCGACTGGAACATCGACGTCGCCTACGACTCCAGCGGCATCATCCAGAAGTATCTACGGTTGCAGTACCCACGCAGAGGCACCGCATACTCCGCGTCGAACCCTGGCGCGTTCGTCGTCGAGTTCCCCGGCAACATCATCGACTACCAGTACCCCGAGGACGGGTTCACGATCGTCAACTCACTCTACGGAGTTGGGGCCGGTAACAATGAGGCTAAACTCATCGCGGCGAGTTCCTCGGCAGCGTTGGGAACGGCGACACCGGTGCAGGCTACGGCGCAGCTGACGTCCGGCTGGCCTGTCCTGGAGGATCAGGTTTCGTACACGGATTACACGAACGCGACTTTGTTGACGAATCTGACGCAAGCGAACTTGAACGCGAGAGCGAACCCGGTCGTGGTGATGCAAGCCAGGATCGCAACGTATGTCGATCCGATCTTGAACTCTTACAAGTGCGGTGACGATTTCCGTATCAGGATCACTGATGATCGGTTCCCAACTGGGTTGGATATTGTTCGCAGGTTGTCGAAATATGATGTGACGGTCGGCGATAGTAACAATCCTGAGTCCGTCGAATTGTCGTTCGTCTACACACCGAACTAGGAGCCTGTCGTGTCTGTCATCAATTTGACTCCAGCGCTGCGGGAGATGTTCAGCAAACTGGATTCGCGTGTGCGGAAGTTGGAGAACTCGGTGGTGTTTCAGGCACCAGTTCTCACCGCTGATCCTGTCGTGTTGACGAACGGGATGATCTGGTATCGCAGTGATCTGGGAACGTTCAGGGTATATCAAGCGGGAGCCGTGAAAACTATTACGACCGCTTAGAATATTTCGTGACGGGACTGTCCAACGATTGGAATGGATTGTCTCGTGGATTGGTTAGGTACAGCGGCGAACGTCGCCCAAATCCTCAGCGTTATCGGACCGTTCATCGTGGTCCTGTTCTGGGTCGCGGTACGAATCAACAAGAAACTGGATGTGATCGACAAAGAATCCAAGCCAAATGGCGGGTCGTCAATGCGTGACGCGATTGACCGGATCCTGGAGAACCAGGAGAAGCTGGATGCACGCCTGGACAAGGTGGAGCAGAACCTCGCAAACCTGCGCGGCTCATACGACGAACACACACGAATGAATAGAGGATGGTAATGAAGAATACTTTCGCCGCTTTGAACAAGTGGCTTGTAACAACCCCGATCGGTCGGCTGGTTCGCACATTTGTGCTGACTGCCCTTGGCTTGGCTATTGCTGACTGGATTCAGAACGGTCAACTGGACTTCTCGCATTGGACTACTTGGGTGATTGTTCCGGCTGGGCCTCTCCTGGGTGTTGCGTACGACGCAGCGAGCAAGAACTTCCCGCTGTTCGGTGTGGTCGCTGCTGAGGTTGCTGTGTCGCCGAAGGTGAATCCGGTCGTTCAGGAGGTTGTCGCTGAGGCTGCCGCGAACTCGAAGGCACCGAAGGCATAGTCGTGGAGATCGTCCCCGCCCATTCACAGAAGTTCACTCACCGGTACATGATTGTGTACCCGGATCACCAGCCGCGCGAGAAAGACCCTCACTACCGGGACTTTCACGAATATCGCCGAAGGCATGTTGATACCGCGAAGTGTGGGTTCTCTGTTGATCGAGGCGGGGACGAATCCGAATGCGACCTGGAGCATCCGCTCGAGCTGCATCATGCGGTGATCGAGTTTGCGATGTTGGGGAACCTGACCGATATTGACGGTGATGGTGACTTGGACCTGGACCCGACGTCTGCGGTGGACTTGAAGATCCTTGCCGCTGACTTCCCTGGCATTGACACGCCGGAGGAGGTTGGGGATTGGATCAACTCCGAGCAGAACCTGATCTTTCTGTGCCGGAAGCATCATCGGGGCGCTGGTGGTGTTCACTCGGCGGCATATGCTGACTACGTTGCATCCCAATATGTTCGTGGCTTGATTACCCCTGTGGAGAAGTAATGGAAACTTCGTTGAATGGTTGGCCGACAATCCAGAGTGCGGCTGACCCGAACCTGGTCGCGATCAAGATCCCAGGCACAGCGCACACGATTCATGCAGCGAAGGGTCCGCATCTGGTGTTTGCTGCGTTCCTGGCTGACTGGCATCGGTTGATGCCCGCGCGGTTGAAGTTGACACCGAACCAGGACGTCGCGTGTTGGAATTATCGCAAGGCCCGGGCCGCGAACGGATTCTCGAATCACGCATCGGGTACCGCTGTGGATGTGGATTGGAACACGATCCTCCTAGCCGATAACAAACCCCACATGACTGCTGAGGAGAACACGATCCTGAAGGGCATCCTGGCCCTGTATGTGTGCCATGACGGGCACCACATTCTTGCCAATGGTGAGCATTGGGGATTGCATGACGGGATGCACACTGAGTTGAGCCAGGGCTGGGATACTGCTGCCGGGGCGAAACGCAACACAACCGCCCACGACGTGCAGGAAGTCATCACGAAACTGAAGATCGACCCTCACGGGGTTCGACCGATCTAAGTAAGGGATACCGGGACATGATCGAATCAGCTGCTTTCCTCACCGTCGACTGGTCGAAACCACCAAAAGTTCTACCAGGTGGTTGTGCGTTCTACCGCTGTTATCTGCCAGCCTCGTCGATTGACGTGAAGTGCTGGCTGGGTGCGCCGGCGTGGGATGGGCAGGGCGGGTTCGGTGTGATGGAAGGCCCGAAACGGGCGATGTTTGGGTTCGACGTCGCTGTGCTGAAACTGCTGATGCACGCTTCGGTTCCTCACCAGATTGATATATCGAAGAAACTCGGGCAGAAGGTCATCATTGACATTGATGATTTCCATGAGGATCTGCATGAAGCGAACATGGCGTTCGAGACGACTGACCCGTCGAAGAATCGTGCAGTGAATCGTGAGCATTATCGGAAAGCGATCCTGCGGGCTGATCGGTTGACCGTCGCCACCCAGGGCATGTTCGACTATTACAGCGAACTCCATCCCGATGTGCGGTTGATTCGTAATGGCGTGAAGTGGGATGTGTTCACGATTCGCCGCCAGCAACGCAAGCCAGTATTCGGGTGGATCGGTGGGATTCCGTGGCGATCAGGCGACCTTGAGACCCTGACGGATTGGCTGCCGGGATTCCTGGACGATCACGATCTGCGGTTCCATCACTCCGGGCAGGAGTTCGACCAGGTGCAGATGGTCAGGGACGTTCTAGGTTTCGGTGGGACGGGCAAAGAGTTCCGAACATTCTCCGGATTGTCTGGCGTGGACCCGGCGCGTGTCACCACATCGCCACTGGTCCTGATTGACGAGTATCCGCAGCAGTTCACGTTCGATGTCGGGCTGGTTCCAATGTCGGATCATCGTTTCAACACGGTCGGCAAATCGTTCGTCAAGGGCCTGGAGTACGCGGCTGCTGGTGTGCCGTTTATCGCTGCGGATCATCCCGAGTATCGGGTGCTCGCCGAGCAAGGGATTGGCAGGATCGCTCGCACACCTGGCGAGTGGAGGGATCATGCGGAACAGCTGCTGGATCGGAAGGTTCGTGAGGCTGAGGCGAAGCGGCAGTTGAAACTTGTGCGCCAACTGCATGGGATGGATTCGCGGGCCGCTGCGTGGAAGTCGGCGTTGACGGAATGGTGAAGCACTGCTGCATTGGTAACTATGCAGTTTCTTTTCTATTAGATTATAAATTGCATAGTTATGGGGCCGCGCCCCTTCCCAAAGGCACGGCCCCAGCACCTACCGCCGCTCTAACCGGCAGGAATTGAAGTCTATAAAGCCGAACATTCGCTTGGGAATAGGGCCAGGTTCCTGCGAAACTTCAGGTACGTCGCGTGGTCGGTGTATCCGGCGTGTTGCTTGCCGTCGCCTGTGACGCCCCACTGCCAGAACGTGTGACCTCGTTTCGTGAGGTAGTTGAAGGCAACGTGGATGTTGTACTTGGGAGTGAGCAACTTCTTGGGTTTCCACCAAGATTCCGAATGATATGCGGCCCGATTGATCTGAAACAGCCCGTAGTCATGTGTTGCTGATATTTCCTTGGCGTGTCCATGAGACTCGCGCTCAACGATCGCCCAGGAGTAGCGGAGGGATTTGCCGTGGAACCCGCCATCGGCGAGTTGGTTTGCTAGTTGGTTGGTGCAGAGGTGAATGGATGCAGCTGCGATCAATGCGATCATGATTGTCCGATCACTAGGGGACAGGGGCTGGCGCGACACGCGCAACGGTCGGGGTCTCACCGACTCACTGTTCAACAACCTACCATTCGATCATGTTCCAACTGGGCATATTCGTAGTAGTCACAATCATTGTGTCGTGTGCGATGGGGGCGTTGTGGTAGACAAATCGTTATTTGTGATGGATGCGGAATGCCGGAATCACGACCCGGAGTGGTGGTTCCCGTTCAACATGTTTTCTCCTGAGGCGCAGATGGCGGTGAAGATTTGTCAGTCGTGTCCGGTGATGCACCGTTGTCATGATTACGCGGTTCGTGAGCGGATTGGGCATGGGATTTGGGGTGGGGTTTCGTTTGGGGTGTTGAAGGATTCTGTGGAGACTGAGGCCTTGTTCTAGAAATGAAAAAGCCCCACCGAAGTGAGGCTGATTCAGTTTGGGCGTGTCCTCAGTCTGGGGACTTTACCTAATGTTCACTTAGGAATGTTGCGGAAAGGCTTCACAGTCCCCACCACGGGGAGTATGGTTTCTCTCGTAGGGCCAAGGAGGCCCGCGGAAGGGACAGAAATGCACACGCAAGCAAAGATCCTCAACCAGATCGAAAACCTGCTCGCGACCGGGATGAGCCTGGAGACCGCAGCAAACACGACCGCAGTAGACATGCAGATGCAGGCCGAGAAGTTCGGCTGGGACGCGCAGACGATCGCGATGATCCCGGTCACTGTCGGCATGGTGGTGCTGAGCGCGATCACGGAGGTGGCGGCATGAGTTACAGGATCCTTGACACTCGTCGACAGGCCGGCGCACACGGCTGCTGGACTGTCACGTTCGCTGATGGCTATGGCCGGATGGTGCTGTGCAAGACGCGCAGCCAGGCCCGCGCGATCGTCGCGAACCTGAATCGGGGTGCGGCATGATCGCGAACCCGCTCGTCCCTATTCCCTGCCCTGATTGTTGGCACGATCACATCTGCTCAGTGTGGTGTGTCTGCCCAGCCTGCCGCCCAATCCCAGAAGCGGATCCAGAAGCCGAACTCGATGCCTGGCGAATCTTCCAGCCAGTGATGACAGCGATGAATGATCGCGGCGAGTACTGGGCCTGGTCCTACGACATGAACCACAAGCGGTTCTCGCTGGTGAATGAGGGCGAGTGCGCGGAACTCACGGTGGACGCGGACGGCAAGTTCTGTATTGACTACACGAATTACCACGGTGAGCCGGATGCCCAGCTAATCGGCGGGTATGCAGGGCCGGCCTTGGATGCTTCCAACGCGCTGCGCTGCGTCTGTAGGGACGCGTGATGAGGCTGACTGAACGCGGACACCGCGTCTTTGGGGCTGGGTTTGTCTTGCTGTTCGTACTCGCGCTGGGCGTGTGCGGCTGGATAGAAGGGATGCACTGATGCAGGAAATAACGAAGTTGAACGAAGTCGAGTTTCGCCTGGACACCTGGGGCGAGAACTGGAAGATCACCGTGGGCGAGTGGGATGACAAGAAATGGTCCACGTTCGCCGAATCCGACACCTGGTATATCGAGATGCTGTTCGATCATTCGCCATCCATAGCGGATATCACGATGAAGATTGAGCAGTATTTCGAGGATCTGTGGGATCAGGCGCACCCGTGAACAATCTATTGACGAGGCGTGAGGTCGCCGAGTTCACTGGCCTCACGTTAGAAACGATCAAAACGTACAGGCGGGACGGCGTGATGCCGGAACCCGATTTGTATGTGGATCGGAAACCGCTGTGGAAAGAATCAACAATCATTCGATGGAGAAAGGGCAAGTGATGTATCGACCGGGACTGACAACAGAGCAACAGGAAGTGCTTTTGAAGCCGCTCGCGAATGGCCGTGTGGCGAAGCGGAAGCAGGCTGGGCGGGAACTCAGCTATTTGGAGGCGTGGGATGTGCGGGCGCACCTGAACAGGGTGTTCGGGTTTGGGCAGTGGAGCGCCGATACGACGGAGACGCGGCTGGCGTTCGAGGAAGAAGTCGTGGGTAGTGGCGGGAAGCAGATGTGGTCGGTGGGCTACTCAGTGACCCTCACGCTGCACATTCACGCGACCGGGGCGACCTATACGGAGACTGCTGTTGGTTCGGCATCCTTGCCGATGCGGGGCGAGGCTCACGACATGGCGGTGAAGTCCGGCGCGTCGGATGCGTTGAAGCGGGCCGCGACGAACCTGGGCACCCAGTTCGGCCTGAGCCTGTACGACAACGGTCGCGTGACTGACGTCGTGGGCCATACGCTGATCGGCCCGAGTGAGGATTCGACCGGCACGGTGGAGGATCTCCAGGACCACGCGGAGCGGATGGCTATTCGGATCAAGGAATCCGCAGACAAGGAAGCCCTGCGCGAGGTGTGGGAGACGGTCAAAGACCTGGGTGTTTGTGACCATGTCGTGAATGGTGTTTCGCTGCGGGATCGCGTGAACCGTGCACTGGAAGGGATGTAGCCGTGCCGAAGATGATCCCGACCGCGGAAGAGATCGAGCGCATGTCGTGGCACAAGAGGGAATCGGCGAAGCGTCGCGCAGCTGCCGCCTATCGTGAGTTGATGGCCGCCCAGGATCCCAGCACAGACAAGTTGTGGACCGTCTGGGATTCCGTCCAGACCAATGAGCATTGGGCCGCTGGGGTGCGTGGCGAAGCGAAAAGGCTCGCGGAGTTGATGGGACCGGACCCTGACGCGTTCGAGCATCGGGCAGCGATCATGGAGGGACAGTGACGACACCGGCCGGGGTTGAGAAGAACCTCATGGACCTGTATTACGAGTCCGAACGGTTGACGCAGGAGATCAAGAAAGCCGACAACGCCTGGATGGAGAAGGATCATTTGGCGAAGGTCGCTGCGGCTCGGGCACGCCTGGAGATCAAGGCCCGCGCGAATGAGATGGGCGTAAAACTCACAGTGCAGGACATTGAGGACCAGGCCTTCATGAAGGTCAGGTACGAGGTTCTGGAGGCGAGTATCGCTGAGTCTGAACTGCGGGTGATTCGGGCTCAGATCCGTTCGAATGAGAACAAGGTTGGCATTATGAGGTCGGTCGGCACATCCGTCCGCACCAGCATGGAACTTTCCTAACAACTACGAACGGGACACGGAATGAATCTTGAAGAAATCCTGCAAGCCACGATCCTCCGAGAAACGCCACGCGGCCATCAGAAAGCCATCGGCCCAAGCGAGATCATGGGCTGCCAGCGGAAAGTGTGGCTCCAGCTGCATGAAGCGCCGAAAGTGAACCAGGACCGGATCAAGTTGAAGTCCTGGCTGGGCACCGCGATCCATCACTACCTGGAATACCAGTTGTCGAGCGATGATCCGTTCGATGATCGGTGGATGTTGGAGGTCGAGGTCGAGCACCAGGGCCTCATGGGCCACGTCGATGTGTACGACAAGAAGAACCTGGAGGTGATTGATTGGAAGTCGACGGAGAAGAAGAACCTTGGGAGGTTTCCGTCATCGCAGCAGCGCACCCAGGTTCAGTTGTATGGCTGGCTGTTGACGAATAACGGGTACCCGGTGGAGAACGTTTCTCTGGTGTGTATTCCGCGTGATGGGACGGAGTTCGATATCAAGGTTCACACAGAGCCGTATAGCGAGGCGATCGCGTTGGAGGGTTTGGCGTGGTTGTCGAAGATCGTTGACATGGTGGACGCTCCTGCACCGGACAAGCCTGCACGGATCTTCTGCGCCCCGTACTGCGAGTTCTATGACGCGTCGGGTGAGAAGGGTTGCGAGGGCAAGCGATGACCGACGCGCTGTTCACGGTCGCGGAAGTCTGCGGATGCCGCAAATGGAACTGCCCACTGTGCAAGGTCACCACGGACAAACTCGCCCGACGTTCCGATCCGGTGACCTCCAGGCAGGCCGCTGCGAAGGTCCAGCGGGCCACCATGATCGCCAGGCTCACTGACGTGTTTCGGCTGGGTGATTTCACTGCTGAGGAAGCATCAGCGAAGGCCGGGTACACAGCAGCTGATGGCGCGTGGAAGCGTGTCAGTGATTTGATCCAGTCCGGTGTTCTGGTAGACACGGGGAGTACGCGGCGCGGATCATCTGGCCGAGCGCAACGAGTACTCAGATTGGGGGCAGATCAGTGACGTACTTCCAGGTCGATGACAAACTTCACAGCCATCGGAAGGTGCTGGATCTGCCACTTGAGGCTGTTGGGCTGTGGACTTTAGCGGGATCCTGGGCCTGTGATCATCTGAGTGAAGGGTTTGTACCCGAAGGGATTGTTAGGCGCTTAGGAGGGCTTACAGGGCCGTCTGAGGCCCTTGTGGCGGCGGGGTTGTGGGTCCAAGTGGACGGTGGGTTTCAGTTCCACCAGTGGACAGAGCACAATCGCAGCAAAGAGGAAGTGATCGCCAAGCGCGAGAAGTGGAAGGCCGACAAGCAACGCAAACGCGCGTACGGGGATACCTTGTCCGCCGCAGACAAAAACATGTACTTGTCCGTGGTGGAGTCCAAAGAGATTCCTGGAACAAGGAACAAGGAACAAGGAACAAGGAACAAAACACAACAGAGCATCGAACAGGAACACGATTTCGAGATCTTCTGGACGACCTATCCACGGAAAGCCGCCAAGCCCAGAGCCAGGGAAGCGTGGGCGAAAGCGATCTTGAAAGCCGACCCGGAAGTCATCATCGCTGCTGCTGCTGCATACGCGGATGACCCGAACAGGGTGCAGGAGTTCACGGCGCACGCGGCGACTTGGCTGAATCAGGAGCGGTGGAATGATGACCCGCTGCCGCAGCGCACGGTGGTACCGAGTGTGGTACCGAAGTCGGCACCGAACATTCCGAACGTTCGTGAAGTGATCAATATCCAGGAGGGCACGTCGATGCCGGACTGGTTTCGGGACAAAGTGAAGGGAAACAACTGATCTTGAGGCTGGGCGTGAAAGGCTTTACTCATGAGCCCAAGGACGTCCATGACGCCAGAATTCCGGACGAGACGTACCTGCGCCCAGCCTCAACCAATCAATCGAAGGGACAACGATGAAACCGAAATACATCACGGAGAAACGCCGCAGCCCTGAACGACGAGCACTTGTGAGCGTTCGCATGTCGAACGAGGAACGTGCAGCACTCTCGGAAACAGCCGATGCCCGCGGATGCAGCGTGAACGATCTTGCACGCGAAGCGTTGAGCCAATACTGGAACACGGAAGGATCCTGATGGATTTCTGGTGGGGTGTCATCGCAGCGGTACTCGCCATGTTCGCGATCGGATTCATGGTCGCGTTCCTGAAAGTCATAATGGAACTCGGTGCGCGAAAGAACTATGCACACGCGCATTCGATCGGCTACGGGGACGGGTACGCGCAAGGCCGCGTCGACGCGAGCATGGATGTCGGCTGGGCGATCCTGAGCGACCCGAACTGCGACCTGGTGAAGATCGCGCTAGGACCAGTCGATGGGTGACCTGGTGCAGCTGCGGCCCGGCACGAAAGCGCCGACCCATGATGTCATGTGCCCACTGGGTACGGGTTTCCATGAATACGAACCTGGCGATGATGGTTGTATGTGTGAGTTGATTCAGCGGGTTCGGTTGAATGAGCGGATCAGGATTGTCGCTGATTTGCACACGTACCGGGTTGACACGGAGGCGTTGGCTGGTCCAGGTCATGAGGGGTATGTGAATGGGTTGGTTCGTGCTGAGATTATTGCGACCGGGGGCCAGGGATGAATCATCATCCGAAGTGCTATATGCAGGTTGATTCCGCTACCGCGTGGGCGACAAGTTACGGCAGCGTAGGTTCAGTGGGCTGCCGGATCTGCGACTGGATCGTCGAGATTGAGCAGGACGCTATTGCCAACATGACCGCTGAGTGGATGTCGAATTATGGTGACCGCTGGGAGTTTTCAGTAGGTCAGCGCGACATGCTCGCCAAGTGCATTGCAGCAGTAGAGGGAATAAAGAGTATCTACATTCCAAAAGACAGCACTGCATTGCAAGAACTAAATATAAAAATCATCAATACCCTGCGTGCCTTACAGGAGAAAATCTAAAAATCTTGCAAGCCTTATAGGAGAAGCAATGATGGATGGGCTCGAGTGGACCGTTACATGCGAATGGTGCAGCGCACACAAATTCTCTCAAGACCCAGAACCGCTCATCGCGTGGGCGGAAAGCCACGATCTGAAATGTGAAATGTGGAAGTCATGAGCGATTCCGTATCACAAACACACAAAACTAAAGGGGACACAATGAACACACCAGATTTTCTACCAACACTCTCAGCAGGATCGCACACACCACACAGCGGTCAAGCCTGCGTCATGGAATACGTATCATTGCTGGCTGGGGAGGAGTGGTCGGATACACCATCGTGTACCTACATGCCGTTAGCGAAAGCAGCGCAGCAGGTGAACGATCGACTCAGCGACGATGAACGTCATCTGCTTGTCCCGCTGATCGGTCGTTTGTTCGGAACGAATCTTCCTGTCAATGATTGTTTGTTTGCGTTGCGTGTTGCTAGAACTGTTGAGCATTTATCACCAAATGCAAAAAAGTTGAATGATGTGAATGAGAGGTTTCTTTCTGGTGAAGTAAGTCGGGAAGATTTGAAAGCCGCCGAGAAAGCCGCCTACTACGCCGCCGCCCACAACGCCGCCAATGCCGCCTACAACGCCGCCGAGAAAGCCGCCTACTACGCCAACTACGCCGCCAATGCCGCCTACTACGCCGCGAAAGCCGCCTACTACGCCGCGAAAGCCGCCGCCTGCGCCGCGAAAACCAAAGACGCAACTAATCTTGTTGAATGGCTATCAAGCATCATCGACATTTACGACGAACTCAGTGGACGTACAAAGCATGTCGAGGTGAGTGATGTGGATTTGATGCGTCTTGCAGAAATGGTGAAGCCATGAGTGATTCCGTATCAGAAAGACACGATTTCGCACACGACCCGCTATGCGATGAAGCCTGGGACCATGAGTTCACGGACGATCAGCCATGCGGGATCTGTGCAGCAATCGCGAAGGGGCGAGAGGACATGCTGGAACGCTGCGAGGAAGCCGCCTTTGATGACCTGCTCGCACTAGAAGATGACATACGCGAAGCCCTTGGCAAAGGCAGCGACGCTGAACGGATCGTTGCTGGGTATCGGTCGGCGATGCCGGGATTTCAGAAGTTGAAATTGGAGAAGTGATATCGAAATGTTCCGAGAAAATCTAAAAATCTTGAGCGCTTTACCAGGAGAAGCCATGAGCGATTGCGTATCAGAAACACACGATTTCGCACATGACCCACTATGCCCAATCATGCAGCCGCTGTATCAAGGCGCGTGCGGCGGCGAATGTCATTGCACCATCATCGCCAAGGTTCGGGAAGGCGAGGCCGAAGCACAGTGGGAGAATGTCGAGAAGGGATACTTCTACGGCATCGCTCTCTGCATCGCAGCAATTGACGGTGCAGTAGATCCTTTGGCTGCTGTGCGTGCCCTAATGGCTGAATGACTCACGGAGAAATCATGAAACCAGCAATGTCCTATTCTGTGTACTGTCCCTGCGGCTGGGAACTAATCGAGAACCCCAAAGTCGTGATCGACGAATACGTCAAGCATCACAAGAAGATTTGCGAGGTGTGGACACGATGAAACAGCTCGTCGGCCGCTGGAAGTATTCGAAGAAGCGTGGCGCGTGGATCTGGAAGTGGAAGCGCCGCAAGGTCAAGACCCTGGAGATCCACTGATGAGTCACACGGAACAGCAGCAATACATCCAACATGTGAAAGAACTGTTCCCTGACTATTTCACCGGCAAAGACGTCCTCGAAATCGGGTCGCTGAACATCAACGGCACTGTTCGGGACTATTTCACTGACGGGAACCACGTCGGCGTCGACCTCGCTGAAGGCCAATGTGTCGACCTCGTGGCTCGGGGTGAGGAATTGAACTTCCCCGACAGATCATTCGACGTCGTGATCTCCTGTGAATGTTTCGAACACAACCCTGACTGGGAACCTACGTTCACAAACATGGTCCGGATGTGTAACGGCCTGGTCGTGTTCACTTGTGCCACGACGGGCCGACCGGAACATGGCACGAGCAACGCCTACCCGGACTGCTCCCCGTTCACTGATGACTACTACCGGAACCTCACGGCGGAGGATTTTGAGCATCTCCCGCTATCGAACTGGTTCAGCAGCTACGAGTTCGATGTGAACTATCAGTCGTGCGATTTATACTTCTGGGGTATTCGGCGACTACCCTGAACGCATGGATCGCGCGTTCATCCCCGGCAAACCCGTGCCGCAAGGATCGTTGAAGTTCATCAACGGTCACGCGATCCACGTCCGCGCAACCGACCTCGCAGTATGGCGAGCTGACGTCGCCAGAGGCTGCAAAGACTTCACCTACCATGAAGGCCCGGTCACGATCGGCCTGGTATTCGTGATCCAACGACCCAAAACAGTGAAACGGGAGCATCCCCATGTCCGACCGGATCTCGATAAACTCATTCGAGCAGTGCTGGATGGCCTCACGGGGGTTGGCTACCGTGATGACGAGCAAGTTGTCTCAATTGACGCGCAGAAAACCTACGGAAGTGAACCAGGAGTATTTATTGCACTTGGTCCGGTTACGGCAGGCGATTCGTGAGCGCGAAAGAACTCGCCCAGCTGCGTGACCTGGTGTGGGACAGGTGCGCCGGCCATTGCGAGAAATGCGGTGTCCCGTTGAGTCGGGAGATGTTCGCGTTGCATCACCGGAAACTGAAATCACGGGGCGGGAAAGACACGATCGAGAACCTGGTGGCCTTGCATCACTACTGCCACAACATGGGGACGAACTCGGTTCACATGAATCCTGAGCAGGCCACACTGGACGGTTTCATGGTCGCGTCATGGGACGATCCGTTAGCCGTTCCTGTTACAATTGGGGACGGAAGCCGTGTGCATTTACTCACGGATGGGACATATCTAGAGTTAGGGACAAGCCATGACCGAAGCGAAGATCACGCTCGTTGGTAACGCCGGGAAAGACCCCGAGATCCGTTTCCTCACCGATGGCACACCAGTCGCCAGCGTCTCAGTCGCACACACCGAACGCAAGAAGCAGGGCGACCAGTGGGTCGACGGGGAAACGATCTGGTATCGGGTGACGTGCTGGCGGGAACAAGCCGAAGCACTCGTCGAGGGTGTGAAGAAGGGCGATCAGGTGATCGCTGTGGGGAAGTTCAAGATCGGGTCGTTTGAGAAGGACGGCGAGACTAGAATGGTCCCCGAGGTTGTCGCTGATCTTGTTGGTGTTGTGTGCCGTCCGGCAAAGAAGGCATCGAAGGAGGCTGGACCATCGTGGTGAAGTTCAAGAAGCACATCAAGTTTCGGAAACTCACCATGCAGAAGATCCTGGTCGTCCCTGAGACGATCGCGGTTTCCCAGGCCGATCTCCCCATCGACGAGTAGCCATGTATCGGGACAAGGTTGACGGCGTGGACCACACGGAATATGTCACGATCCCGTGGTGCAAATGCGGTTGGCGGGATTTCGCCGAAAACAAGACCGAAGCGTGGATGAAGATCGGTCGGCATCGGCACAAGGTTCACGGGATCGATGTACGCATCGCTTATAGCGCGTACCATAAAAGGACCGAACGCCGAAAAATCGCAGCGTGACCCACGCCACAACCACCACAAAATAGCAGTCCTAAGGAACCGTAAATGGGCAGGAAAGCCGACCCCGAACGCGATCAGGCAATCGTCGCCTACCGATCAGAAGGCATGACCTACGAAGCGATCGCAGCCCTCGTCGGCATGAGCCCCACCGGGGTACAGCAAGCGTGGGACCGGATCATGGAAACCCACATCAGCGAAACCGTCGAACAAGCCAGGAAGCACGACCTGGAGCGGATCGACTGGGCTATGGGGTTCGCTCGTCAGGATGTGATGAATGGCAAGGCGCGAGGGATTGAGAACTGGTGCAGGTTGCTGGATCACAGGGCGAAACTGTTGGGTTTGTATGCGCCGCAGAAGCAGGAAGTGACGGTATGGACGAATGACAACCTTGGCGACGAACTTCAATTCTGGCTTGACCGACTTAATGCCGTTGATACGAGCAGCAGCGACTTGGGAGATCGACCAAGCACGTAACGAGCAGAAGGCACCAGAAGGCGAGTGGTCCGTTTGGTTGTATGTCGCTGGTCGTGGTGCAGGGAAAACTCGTACTGCCGCTGAGTGGTTAGCAAAGCAGGCAATTGTTAATCGTGAGACACGGTGGGCGATTGTGGCACCAACGTTTGGTGACGGTCGTGACACATGCGTTGAAGGCGAGTCAGGAGTCCAATCAGTCCTTAACCGTTACGGCGCTATACGGGCTTACAACCGATCACAGGGACAGATACGCCTCCGCAACGGAAGCATTATTCAAATCTTTAGCGGTGAAGAACCAGAACGCCTACGCGGACCGCAGCATCACGGCGCATGGGTCGATGAACTCGCAGCGTTCCGCTACGCTCAGCAGGCGTGGGATCAACTGCAATTTGGTCTAAGACTTGGCTCACACCCAAGAACCGTTGTAACAACAACACCAAAACCGCAACCGTTATTGAAGCGGTTGATTGGTCGCACCGATGGAACCGTCGTTGTCACCAGAGGCTCCACATTTGATAACGCAGCGAATCTGGCACCAAGCGCACTGGCTGAATTCGTTGCACGCTATGAAGGCACACGGCTGGGCAGGCAAGAACTGCATGGCGAATTGCTAGAAGATGTTGACGGTGCCCTGTTCACCCGCCAGCAGATCGACGACAACCGCGCCGACAAACCCATCGGCAGGATCATGTCCACCGTGGTGTCCGTCGACCCCGCCGTCACGAACAACGACAGCAGTGACGAAACCGGAATCGTCGTGTGCGCCTCCGACGATCAAGGCAACGGGTATGTCCTCGCGGATCTCACGATGAAGGGCCGACCCGACCAATGGGCCAGGGCAACGATCGACGCGTTCGACCAGTGGAAATGTGACTGCATCGTGGTCGAGGTGAACCAGGGCGGCGACATGGTCGCCCAAACGCTACGCACCGTCCGAAGTTTGCTGCCGATCAAGGAAGTCCGGGCAACAAAAGGCAAACGCCTCCGCGCCGAACCAATCGCCGCCATGTACGAGCAAGGCCGCATCCACCACGTAGGCACATTCCCGCAGCTCGAAGACCAAATGTGCACCTGGGTACCCGATGACGGGAAGTCACCTGACCGCCTCGATGCGATGGTCCACGGCTTCACCTATCTCACGTCTCGCGGCATGAGTCAAGGGTTCATCGCACAAATGGGTATTATGTGCGAAGCGTGCGGAACACCAAATATCCGTGGCTCCGTTTCTTGCGTATCGTGCGGCTCAACATTGAAGGTGGATTATGGGATTGCGTGAACGAGTCGCCAAAGCACTCCTACCCGCTGGGGCATTGACGCAGACCGAACAGCAGATCGCGCAGCAGGTGCCGGCGAGTGGTACGACTGCGACTCCATTGGATCGCGCACCAGAGGATTACACGGTCCCGTTCGCGCCAGGCAGGCCGCTGATCCCGGCACTGATCAACCCTCCGCGTGAGGATGGCCGCGCCGACCCGAGACGCTACGAATACCCGGTCGCCTGGAACTTGCAGATCACGGAAACCCGCGACGTCCCATTCCGCACATTGCGCCAGGTTGCTGACGGTGCTGACCTGGTCCGTAAATGCATCCAGGTTGTGAAGAACCAAATTTCAGGCATGGATTGGGACATTGTGCTCACGCCTGAAGCGGTCGAACGGATCCAAACCGAATCGTCCGGTGTCGGATCTATTCAGGCGTCAAAGATCGCCCGGCAGCAGTTGATGCCCGAGATCCTGCGGTGTAAAGAGTTCTGGAAAATGCCCGACCGCATCAACGGCATGTCCTTCACTGAATGGGTCGGTGTCGCCCTGGAAGAAATGCTCGTTATCGACGCGTTGTCGATTTACCCGAACAAGACCGTCGACAACGAGAACCTTCACAGCCTGGAGATCCTCGACGGGTCAAGCATCAAACCACTCCTCGACGATCGTGGCGGTCGACCACTTCCCCCATACCCAGCATTCCAACAAATCCTGTGGGGTTTCCCGCGCGGAGAGTTCACAGCTAGCGCTGACGCGGACGGCGAGTTCAGTATCGACGACCTGGTGTACGCGCCTCGCACCCGCCGCACCTACACACCGTACGGCTATTCAGCGGTCGAGCAGGCCCTGCCAGTGATCGACTTGTATATGAAGCGGATCCAGTGGCTCAGGACGGAGTTCACGGACGGGGTCACGCCCCAGGTGTTCCTGCTGACGGACGCGATGTACGGGAACAATCCTGAATTGTTGCGCGCCTACGAGCGTGTGTTCAACGATGACATGGCTGGCAAGATGGAGGCTCGTCGCCGCGCCAGGATCCTGCCTGAAGGTATCCGCCCAGAGTTCTCACCATCACCAGACAAACTGTTCGATCCCGCGATGGACGAACTATTGGTGAAGATGATCACGGGCCATTTCGGTATCGGGCCGACACAGGTCGGGTTCGCCCCAAAGGGCGGCCTGGGTGGTGCCGGTGTGCAGAAGGGCGAGGGCCAGTCGAACGAGGAAATCTCGCTCCTGCCAACGATCATCTGGCTCACCGACCTGCTGAATCAACTCTCGTACCGGTTCCTCGGGATGCCGAAGGATCTCACGTTCCAGTTGTCTCAGGGATCCAGCGAGGACGACACGCAGCAAACCACGAACGCTGTCGACAAATACAAGGGCGGCGTCACAACCCTCAACGAAACCCGTGACGGGTTGGGCCTACCGCTGCTGTCCTTCCCTGAAGCGGACATGCCGCTGATTTTGAACACGATGGTCCCGTTGGCTGACGTGGAGGAACTCGTTTCGGGCCAGGATGCGACGGGTGAATCTGAGGACGTTCAACCCGTGAGCGGGTCGATGAAACCGCAGGTTGAGGGTGAGCAGGGCCAGCAGGGAGACATGACCGAACCCGATAAGTCGGTGAGCCTCGCATCAATCGAGTTGGCTGCGTTCGCGAAATGGACGAAGGGCACTCGTAAGCGCGAGTTCGTATTCGAGTTCCTCGACTCCGATAAGGGCAAGTCCCTGAATGTGCTCGCGAAGCATGACCCAGCTGCTGCACGGGAACTCGCGAACGTGTTCAAGGCTGATAAGCCAACGAAGACCGAGGATGGGATGAAGTTCCCAGTCGAGGCCTACGCGTATGTCCCGGATCCGTCGAAGCCGTCAACGTGGAAGTTGCGGTTGTGGGAGACGCCAACGTCGGGGCCGACAGCGGTACAGACCGGTCGCGCTGCTGCTGCGTTTAGCTCTGGTGGGTTCCGTGGGAATCGGGTGCAGATCCCTGCCGAGGATCTGGAGCAGGTGAAGGCCGAGATCCGCGCCGCATGGCACAAGACCCACGACGAGACCCAGGACGAGTTACCTGAGCATTTGAAGTCGGCTGCCGCTGATTCGTTTACGCCACCGGATGGGGTGCAGGCCGCCGCGAAACGCGCCCTAGCCTGGATGGCTGACGGTCACGCCGGTGACGGGTTCACTGACACGGGCAGGAAGCGTGCATCGGATCTCGCTCGTGGCGCAGCAGTCAGCGCCGACACGATCGGTCGCATGGTGAGTTATTTCGCCCGGCACGAGGTCGACAAGGACGCTGAGGGTTTCAACTCGGGTGAGGATGGTTTCCCGTCTCCGGGCCGTGTCGCTTGGGATGCATGGGGTGGTGACGCGGGTAAGTCTTGGGCTGAGTCCGTGTATTCGCGGATCAGTGGGAAGGCCGTGGATTTGGTGAAAGCCGGTGATCGCCGGGGGCGAGATAGTGCCCCCGTCGTACCCGGGGGCGAAGGAAGCGACAGAACTGCACAAGATTTACGCGCAGCGAATCCTGGATTCACTTGGACCCGTCAATAGCCAGAAACTCGTCGCCGCGTTCATTCGCGACAACCCACTGGACCCGGAAGCGTGGCTGGAGTCACGGAACCTGAAAATCTTTGGGGAAGCGACCAGCCAGGTGTTCGCCGACATGTATACGGAAGCGGCGTGGGTCGCGTGGGTTTCTGCAACAGCCGATATCCACGACGTCATGTCGAAGGGTATTCGTGCCAGTTTGGATTGGGGTAACTGGAAACCAGGCGATGCGATTTCGGCGAGGAAACTGATCGGGACGAAGAAACTCCCAGGACTCCAGAAGCTGCTCGACAACCGTAGTGTGATCATCAAGGGCATTGAGAAGACCCGCTACCGTGATCTGGGCAGGATCCTCGGCAATGGGGTTCGGCAGGGTTTGTCGATGGATTCCGTCGCGAAGCAAATCAGGCAGCACCTGGACCAGTACCCGGTCGGGGCACCGGAGTCGGCGGTTCAGCAGCGTGTCGGTGGTGTCGACACTTGGGCTGACATGGTCGCTCGGACTGAGACCGCGAGCGCGATGACGCAAACCACACTCGACACCTATAACGATGCCGGTATCGAGCAGGTTGTTTGGGTGACGGCAGCTGATGGTGGTTGCGATATTTGCGCCGGGTACGCCGACATGGGGCCAGTCAATATTGATGACGGTTTCGGGGATGTTGACGGGCCGCCCGGGCACCCGAACTGCCTGTGCGTTCTTCAGGCCGTGATTCCATCAAGTGAGAAAGCGGTCGACGCGGATCTGGTGAAGGTCGCTCGGGAAGCAGTCGCCCAAGCGTTGCGGGAACTTGATGACATTCCGATGGTGGACGAGGAACATATCGAGGTTCCGTGGCCGATCAAGCCGCGACCGAAACTCGACCCGGACGTGTGGGCAGGTTCGGAAATCAAGGCCGTCGCGATCGCGAACCTGTTCGCCTCCCAGAAACTGTTGTCGAAATCGCAAGTCGAGGAATACATCCAGTCGCAGGGCAACGTTGAGCCAGGGAAGCGTGCTCTGCCGAACGTGTACGATACGAACGGTACGCAAATCATCGTGGACGGGCACCACAGGCTTGCGGCTCTTTGGCTACTCGGTGCCGATGTAGTCAACTCATGGTTCTTGGAGGAATAGTGGCTGTTCAATACGGTCAGGTGAACGTCGGTACGAGCGCGACGTTGATTTACACGCACCAGAAATACACTTCGTCGCCGGTGTTGATCACGAACGCTGACGGAACGAACCCGCTGTACCTGGGCGGTGACGCGAACGTGACGACCTCGAACTGGGGGCATTACATTGCGAAGTCGTTCGGCGAGCAGTCATTCTCGATGAACTTTGGCGACCAGTTGTGGGGCGTTGCTGCCGGCACTGTCGCTGTTCACTGGATTGTGACGGGAGCATGACGATGGCTGTTGACACGAGCGTATTTGCGCGGATCATCAAGCAAGAGAAGCAAGCCGACGGCACCCTGATCGTCACCGGTATCGCGACCGATGACACGCTGGACATCGACCAGCAGATCTGCGACCCGACCTGGCTTGATCGGGCAATGCCTGCATGGTTCAAGTTCGGCAACATTCGTGAGCAGCATTCGAATATCGCTGCGGGTGTCGCGATGAAACTGGAGTCCGACGGTGGCCGGCATGTCGTGACCGCCCGTGTGGTTGATCCGTCATCGGTGAACAAGGTCGAACTCGGTGTGTTGAAGGGGTTCTCTATCGGGATCCGTGACCCGCGTGTCGTGACCGATAAGGCTGCCCCAGGTGGACGCATTGTTGATGGGGAGATCGTGGAAGTTTCCCTCGTGGATCGCCCAGCGAACCCGAGTTGCATGTTGGAGTTGGCTAAGAGTGTCGGCGGCATTGTGCAGCAGACCGAAACCCTCATTGAGAAAGGTGCCGTCATGGAGCGGTGTTCAAAGTGCGGCAAGGCTGTTCCTGCCGACGAGCTGCACAGCAAGATGTGCAAGGACTGTGTCGCGAAGGGCGCGGAGGAATCTTCTGAAGTTTCGCCAGAGGAATCGTCTGAGGAATCTAGCGAGGAAACTAGCGGCGAGGAATCGTCGGAAGAATCCAGCGAAGAATCATCGGAGGAGTCATCCGTCGCCAAGGATGCGATCAACCCCGTCACACTGATGGAAGAGTCATCGCAGAAGCCTGGTGAGGAATCATCACAGCAGCCAGGTGAGGAGTCCAGCCGCGCGAACGGTGTCGCTGGTGTTGCCGGTATGGCTGCCGAAACTTCCGAAGGATCCGATAATGAAGTATCACTCGGCGAAGAATCTTCCGAAGAGTCCAGCGACTCTGAGGATTCAGAAATGTCCAGCACGTTCGGCGAAGTTCTCGCCCGTATCGAGGCACTTTTGACACAACTTGCAGGCAACGGTTCGGTGGAGGCAACAGCTAAGAGCGTGAAGTCGCTCGAAGAGCGTGTTGCGAAGGTCGAAAAGTCTGCTTCACGCGGTCCTGTCCGCACCGCCGTCAAGGCAGCATCAGCCCCGAACGTGGTTGATGCAAAGGCAGTGAAGGCTGCCGAGTACCGCGCTAAGGCTTCAGCCGCAAACGATCCGAAACTGATTGAGGGTTATTTGTTGCTGGCTGCCGACGCAGAAAAGTAAACCCCACCTCAACCATAAGGAATCCCAAATGAACATCTCCCCGGAGACGCTGTTCGGGACGAGCGACCCGCGTGACCTCGCAGCGAAGACTGAAGGCTTCCAGGAAGCCCTCAACAAGTCGATCACTGCTGCCGCGCGTGGCGAGTTTGTTCCCGCAGCAGAAATGTCCATCCCCGGTGTGGGCCAGTCCCCCGCCGTTGCACTCGCTGAGGCTGAGAAGGCCATCAGCAACCCGATGCTCGCTAAGGCCATTGGTGCCGACGCGCTCGCATCAATCCAGCAGCAGGTTCAGGCCGGTCGCGAGATCGTCAAGGACATTGTTGTTGGCGATGGCTTCACCACCGGTTCCCCCGTGTCGACTGGCCTGGTGCCGTTCGACCTGGAGGCCCCAGCGAAGTACCTCGCTCCTCGCCCGACCCCGCTGCGTAACAAGTTGGCACGCGTCAAGGGCCAGGGCACTGCTCGTCGCATCAAGCGCATCACCGGCATCACCGGTTCGGGCACTGGCGGCGTGTCCGTGTTCCATCCCGGTATCGCGGAAACGACTCAAACCAATTTCGCGGTGAACGGTTCCAGCAACGCCTTGTACCTCAACCGTGGCGCAAAGATCAGCTACGCGGGTGACGACAAGATTTTCCCGTACTACCAGTTCAGCATGAGCGATGAGGTGTCGTTTGCGGCACAGTTCGCAGGCCAGGGCTTCCAAGACATCCGCGCGTTGTCTGCCCAGTCCCTGCTGTACTCATCCATGCTTGCCGAAGAGCGCATGTTGCTGTTCGGGCGGGGTTCCAATACCTCGTATTGGTCGGGTGCACTCTCGGTGCCGACTGCCACGATCGCTACCGCCGCCCCGGCGTCTGGCGAATCCGCAGTCACCGGCTACACCACGAACCTGTGGATCAAGGTCACTGCTGACGCTGGTGATTTCGGCGAGTCGGCTTCTTCAGCCATCGCGTCGGTCGCTGCATCCGCAGGCACCGTTGGTGTGGTCACCATTTCCGCGAACATCACCGGTGCTCTTGGCTACCGCGTGTACGTGGGAACTGGCGCATCTGCACCTGCCGATTCGGCCCTGTTCTATGCAGGCCGTACCGGTAGCCTCACGTTCCGTCTGACCGGCGCACTGCCGACCAGCGGAACCACCGTGGCACACGCTGTCAGCACTGATACTTCTGCCTACGCGCAGGGGTACGACGGCATCATGGCTTGGGTAACCGGACCGAACTCCGGGTACACCAAGAACATCAACAGCACCTTCAACGCGACTTCGCCGGGTGCTGAGTTCCAGACCGCGTTCTCCTCGCTGTACAACAGCGTGAAGGCCGATCCGGACGAGATGCTGTTCAACGGTGCAGACCGTAAGCAGTTGTCCGAGTTGCTGAAGAACAACAGCAGCACGAACTACCGCCTGAACATCCAGCAGGACGAGGTTGGCAACGCCGTAATCGGTAGCGTCATCACCGCGATCCAGAACGAGATCACCGGCAAGGTTGTGCCGATGACCGTTCACCCGTGGATGCCTCAGGGCAACGTTGCGATCCTGTCCTACACGCTGCCCATCCCGGACAGCCAGGTCAGCAACTGCTGGGAGGTCGTGAACGTTCAGGACTACATGGGCATCCAGTGGCCCATGACCCAGCTGGCCTACGAGTCCAGCTCGTACTGGTACGGCACTTTGACCGCTGCGGCTCCGGCCTGGTCAGGTTCCATCACCGGTATCACCGCCGCGTAACAACGGCAAACTGATTGTCTGTGGGGGTCGGTTCTTGTCCCGGGCCGACCCTCACAGACCCTCTGAAGGGACAAAAACATGAAGAGACTTGTTGCACCGTCGGATCAGGTTCGCTCCGTTGAGATTGAGGGCGTTCGCACTGGTCGCAAAAAGACGTATGCGTGGAGCAAGGACGGGACTGTGCACGTTGAGTCGGCGGCTGATGTGAAGGCGTTGAAGGCGGCTGGGTTTACGGAGGCTGGTGTGGGTGGCGCGACCGCGAAGGGCGGGTTCGAGTGCCAGGCATGCGGTTTTCATATGTGGTTTAGGACTTGTTCCCGCTGCGGCGGTGAAGGGAATCGACTGTGACGAATCAGATCACCACGGTGTCGTCATTGTTCTCGACCCCGTATTTGACGATCGCTGAGTTCAAGCAAGCCCCGACCGCTGTTGACGTCGATGACCTGGTCGGTGGTGGCACTCAGGCGATCAACGATCAAGAGTTGACGAACGTGATCGCCAGGGCGTCGTCGTGGATTGATTCGCATTGTGGGCAGGTGCTTGCCGCTACAACGGACACGGAGTCCATGCGGGCTCGTATATCCCGCCAGGGCATGCTGACTGTCCACCCACGGTATTCGCCTGTCAGCGAGGTCGTGAGCCTCTCCTACGGCCCGTACCCGCAGATCATGTCATCGGTGGATGTGTCGCAGCTGTGGATTGAGCCGGAGTCGATCACGTTCCCGATTCAGGGTTATTCGGCGTCGTTCCTTGGGCCGATTCAGTTCTCGGGATCCTATTCAGCGAATCAGGAACAGTTCGTGACGTTCACCTATGTGAATGGGTATGCGAATACGGTGTTGACGGCTAGTGTGAGTGCGTCCGCGACGTCGCTGCCGGTGCAGGATCTGTCGGGGTTCATGCCTGGGCAAAGGTTTCAAATCTTTGACGGGTCAAGTACAGAAATCTGTACAGTCGCGTCGACGTTCGTTCCCGCATCCGGGGCGGGCAATGTGACGCTCGCCGCGCATCCCGCCTACAGTCACGCGACGGGCCTGGCGGTGTCAGCTCTCCCGCCAGCGGTGAAGCAAGCCGCGATCTACATCACTTCAGCGATCCTGAAAGCACGCGGTAACGCGACCCTTGTCATGGCGTCACTGACCCCGAACCAAGTGCAGACAACAAACCCTTCCTCGGCAAATGACTTGAACGCTGCGTGGGACATTCTGAAACCGTTCAGGCGTATTCGATGAGTCGCGCCATTGTTCGCGCGGCGGTCAATTCGTTCTTCCAACCGCCAGCCGTGTCCGGGTTGAACACGGTGTATGCGGCGATGCCGAAACGGATCCCAGGGACAGACTTCCGCTACGGGCAGCCGACCGGTACCGCGTCCGGCGCTGTCGGGATCGTGCAGATCGTGAGTTCGCGTGAGGAACGTATCGCGATCGGCGGCGCGACGTCGGGCAAGAAATGGGTCCACTACACGGTCGAGTTGCAGGTGTATTGCCACAGTGTCGAGACCCACGCCGAAACCGCTATGGCGTTCTTTGACTCCGTGATCGACGCAGTTAAGGACAAACTCCGATCTGATCGCTGGCTCAACGACTACCCAGTGATCTTCGAGTCCGGCGAACGTGAACTCATCGGCATCTACGGTGAACCGAAAGTGTTGAACGACGGTTCATCTGAGATTTGGGGCGCGATCCAATTCGAGGTTTCTGAAGTTCTCACCGTCTAGATAGGATTTGATCATGGCTAGTTTCTTGTGTATTGAGTCGCGGGTGTTCCCGACTTTCGCACTGACATTGGATGCTGGCGTCGTGGTAGATTTACCTGACGACACCACCGTCACGGGACTCGTACTGCAAACCACATCCAGCAAAGCAGCTGCACCTGCGGCTCCCGTAACAGAAGGCGGCGACAATGGCTCTGCCACGCAGTAGGTCTTATTTGGGGATCGGTAAGGAAACCCGCTATACGAATGGCGCGTCTCCCACTGCCGCATCCCCGGCCGATTTCATCCCGTGGACCACGCTTGGTGTCCTGGATAACGTGAAGTACCTGGATGATCTGGGTATCCGTGGATCTATGGCCGCGCTCTACAACGAGGTCCAGGGAAACATTTACAGCGAGATCGACATCGCTGGTGACTTGTTCATCGACACGACCCCATACCTGTACGCGGGTGTCTTGGGTGACGTGACCGTGACTGGTTCGGCTGCCCCGTACACGCATGCGATCGCGTTGCAGAACAGCCAGGCAAGCAATGGTCAGCCTGTCACGTTCACGTTGTCGGATTACTACGCTGAAGGAACCGGCAGCACCCGCCAATACACGGGTTGCCAGTTCGCGAGCATTGACACGAAGTTCACTGCTGACGCGATGATCACCTACACCGCGAAGGCGATGGGTTTCGGTTCTGTCGGTTCGGTCGCGAACCCGACCCCGTCGTTCACGACGATCCCGCCGCAGGCCGCGTGGACTGGTGTGACGACCCTGGCCGGTTCGGTGACGTCGGTACTCGCTGACGGCAACGTGAACATTGAGAGGCCGGTGACCCCGATCTTCACGGTTGACGGCAACCAGCAGCCGTACCAGTTGTTCGCCGGGCCGGTCTCTGTTGATGGCGCGTTGACCCTGATCCTGGAGTCCGATACGCAGCTGAACTACTACCTGCAAAACACGCAGCCGACCCTGGATATCAAGTTCTCCAGCGGTACGGGTGCTTCTCTGATCTCGCTTGAGTTCAACATGAACAAGTGTGCGTTCACGGTCGCGAAGATTGAACGGTCCAAGGACTATGTCGAGTTGACGGTCAACTACAAGGCGATTGCGAACACGACGAACGCGGGAACCTCCGCAGGCTACAGCCCGATCAAGGTCACGGCACAGAACGCAAAGCCGACCGGTACCTACGCATAACACGAAAGGACGGGACAGTATGCGAAACAACATTGAGGGCGGCTGGGTTGATCTCCGTGACCCGAAGGCAGTACCGGAACGGTTACGGAGACCGATCCTGCAACGCGCGTCGGAGATGGCGAACCAGGTGCAGGCCGTTGCCGATGTCGGGGTGGAGAACGCCGCGTCGGTAGTGGATCCGGCAGCGTTGGACGCCATGTTCGAGTTCAATGATCTGCTGGTTGTTGCGATGGTGGAGGCGTGGAGTTTCGGCGACACGATCACTGTGGATTCGGTGATGGATCTTCCGGGTGGAACGTATGACGCGATTCAGAAACTTGTCGCCCCATACATCAATGATCTAATGCCGAGTTTCGAGATCAGCACTGATCCTGTTTCCCCTACCGAACCCTCAAGCGAATAGGCGACGCGCTTGAGGGTGGAAAGTGGGATGCACGGTTCCCGCTCCCAACCGAGTTACGGGACTGGCAGCTGGCAAAAAAGTTTGGTTGGACTTACGACCAGATTCAGGAACAGCCTGGTGTTTGGCTAGACTGGATCTTGAAGATCGACGGGACAGCGATAGAAATCGAGAACAAGCGGCAAGCCGCTGCGATGAAAGGTCCAGGTCGATGAGCGGTGGCTTGCAGATCGGTGCAGTCATCAAAGCCCGCGCGACATTGGATCGGTTCCAGGAGTTCGAGTCGAAGATTACGGGTCCGGAACTTGCCGGGCCGTTGAAACTCGCCGGTATCGCGGTGCAGAACTCGATCCGGGACGAGTTGGGGAAGAAGCAACATAAGAGGGGCACGCCGACGAATAGTGATCCGGGTGAGCCACCGTCGTTGGTCACGGGTTCGCTGCGTCGGTCGATTCAGGTCGGTGAGCCTGCCCCGAAAGGTTTCGGTTCCTGGTATGTGCAGGTCGGGCCGACGATGAACTATTCCCGCGTGCAGGAGTTGGGTGGTGGGAAGTCGAATCTTCCCGCGCGTCCGTATGTCGCGCCTGGGTTCGATCGGTCCAGGCCTGAGGTCCGTCGAATCTTGAGTGAGTATTGGGAGCGGGCGACGCGATGAGTAATTTCCTGCCACCGGTGGTTGTTGAACTGGTCGCGTCGGTTGGCCAGTTCAAGGCGAAGATGGATGAAGCCAAACTCAAGGTTAATGAACTTGAGGAGAAAGGCAATACGGGTTTCTCCAATTTCGGTAAGGCCGCGATGGTTGGCGGCGCGGTCGCCGGTACTGCCCTGGTCGCTATCGGCGGGGAAGTGCTGAAGGCATACAACCAAATGTCATCGGCGAACGCTCGCTTGGATGTCGCGTTGAAGAACACGGGGCAGAACACGGCGGCGATGAAGGAGAAGATCAGCGCCGCCGCTGACGGGATGGCGAAGTACGGCTATTCAGGTTCTGAGGTCACGACGGTTCTCGCGGATATGACGACGCGCACCGGGTCGGCAACGAAGGCAATGTCGCTTCTTCAGGCCGCCGCTGATCTCGCGACCTACAAGCACATTAGCCTGGCGCAGGCCGGTCTCCTTGTATCGAAAGTGTCTGAGGGCCAGACGAGCGTTTTGAAGCGGCTGGGTATTGATACTGGTATCGCGTCGGTGTCGGCGCAGACGTTGACGAAGGATCAGACCGCGCTCGCAGCTGCGAGTAAGAAGTATCAGGACATGCAGCAGACCGGGATCGGTTTGTCGAAGAACCACGCCCAGGCGCTGGTGCAGTTGGAGGCAGCGCATCAGAAACTGATCGCGGCTCAACAGAAACTCACATCGGACCAGCATGCCGGTAACGATGCGATGGCTGCTTTGGAGAAACGGTTGGGCGGGTCGGCGAACTCAGCGTCGCAAACGTTGAGTGGCACGATGTCGGCGTTGGGTGCGACCGTGAATGACTTGTTCGAGAACCTGGCTGAGAAACTGACCCCGGCGATCAATAAGGTCACGGAATATATTCGGGCTGGCACATCATGGTTGATGGAACATAAAGCCGCGATGACGACGGTCGCGCTAGTTATCGGTGGCGCGTTGGTTGCTGCGCTGGCGGTGGCGACTGCTGCGATGATCTCGTTCGCTGCCGCTCAGGTCGCTGCGACGTGGCCGATCCTCGCGGTGATGGCTGCGATCGCTGCCCTGGTCGCCGGGATCATCTTGTTGTGGAATAACTGCGAACTGTTCAGGGACATTGTGATCGCCGCATGGAACCTCATCAAGGACACGACGATCGTCGTGTTCAACATCATCAAGACTGCGATCACTGACGCGTGGGATGTGATCAAGGTGTTGTTCCAGATGACCCCGATCGGGTTCGTAATCACGAATTGGAACATGCTCAAGGACACGACTGAGACAGTTTTCAACGCGATTCAGGCAGCGATCTCAACGGTGTGGGATTGGATCACGACGGCGTTCAAGTTCACTCCTGTCGGGTTAGTGATCACATACTGGAATCAGTTGAAGGACGCGACGGAGAAAGTGTTCAACGCGGTGAAGAACGCGATCCAGGTCGGCGTGGATGCGGTGATCAATTTCGGGAAGGAAGTGTTCAGCACCGTCGACAATGTGCTGACATGGTTTGGTGGACTGGAGTTGAAAGTTCTCGGCGTGTTCAAGAATGCGGGAACATGGCTGTTCAACGTTGGCAAGAACATTGTTCAGGGTTTGCTGGATGGTGCGGGGTCGCTGCTGTCAACGATTGGGAATTTCTTCATCTCGAAACTGCCTGGGTGGATTGTTGGGCCGTTCAAGGCGGCGCTCGGTATTCAGTCACCGTCGACGATCTTCTTTGATCACGGCGTGAACATTGTTCAGGGTTTGATCAATGGGATGGAGTCGATGAAGGATGCCGCGTCGGGTTCGATTGCCGGTATCGCTGCGGGTATCGGCTCGTCGGGTGGGGTGACGATCCCGGTGACGGCTCAGGGTATGGGTGCGGTGACGGCCCCGACGACTGCTGCGGCTGGCGGGGTTCAGAACATCAACGTGTCAATGATGTCGACGGCGGATCCGAATGTGGTGGCTAAGGAAGTCGCCTGGCTGTTGAAGGTTGGTGCGTGATGGCGACCCCGACGTCGAATTATCAGTTTGGGTTCAATGGTTGGCTGTTCGGGAACCAGACGGGCATCCAGTTATTGTCGGCGACGGGTCTGGAGGATCTGCCGACGCTGAGGGTCCAGGACGACACGCTCGGATATATTGACGGCCAGTTGACGGGCCGGGATTTCTTGAACGGTCGCACGATCACACTTCACCTGTTGATGACCTATGACGGGACCAATAGCGCTCAGGCGAACCTGGCGGCGTTGAAAACATATTTGGCTCCGCAGCAGCAGGGCACGGGGTTGTTGCAGTTGCAGCTGCCGAGTCGCTCGTTGCAGCGGGTTCAGGCTCGG